>Ga0315545_1000141_pt1 | contig 77846 bp, 67 predicted proteins | sample SalMarSW160210MG_FD_203096 | JGI IMG/M metagenome (GOLD analysis project Ga0315545, IMG submission 203096) | Salt marsh sediment microbial communities from the Plum Island Ecosystem LTER, Massachusetts, United States - Salt Marsh Sediment SW1602-10 ... | reverse complement strand
GATGTCCATCGTCTGAGTGATAGCGATTGTAGAAAGTGATGGCAATTGGTTATCTCCTGGCGAAATAGGGTGCCCTATTTTGCCACAGATTTGCCCAATTGTCGCTCTATTTACCGGAAACTAAAGTCAGAAAGGGGGGCATTGATAGAGAGATAACCTCGTCGGCGTAGGACTCTGCAACAGGGAAGCCGCCCGCCTGGAAGCCGGTGTCCCGGTAGGCTTCATGCAGGTGTACAGGTATTGGGTAGTGGGCCAGGGTACCTACTCGTTGGGCCTTGAGAAATGATCGTAGGGTATTTCTTTTCTGGCTTCTGACGACGCGCAGAGGTTGTTTCCATTCGCTTCTCCCCAATAGTGCCCCTTGTGGAGCCGATAGAACCGTACCGTTCTCTCCAGCCCTTCTCGCAGGGCAACCCTTGGGCGCCAGCCGAGGGCCTTTTCGATCTTGCTGTAATCGGCCCAGAAGCTCCCGATGTCGATTCTGCTCTTGTCCTCGGGGAATGGAATCAGGCGATAAGAACCCTGGCCTGTGATTTCCAGCAGCAACCGGGTCAGATCGAGAAGGCTGATTGGCTGCAATCCACCCAGGTTGTACACCTGACCTGCCGTCTCGTCGCTGGCTGCGGCCATCAGACAGGCGTCTACGACGTCGTCGACGTAGGTCAGATCTCGAATCTGCGTGCCATCTCCGTAGATCTGTATCTCTTCCCCGTCGATGGCTTGCCTGATGAACCAGCCGATGAATCCCTGTCGGCTATGTTTCATCAATTGGCGAGGACCGTAGGTGTTGGTGAGCCGCAGTGAGGTGGTCCGTACTCCATACACGTTGTTGTAGACCATGTGATACCACTCTCCTGCCATCTTGTTGACGCCGTTCACATCTGTGGGATGTAGGAGGTGCTTCTCGTCCACGGGAAGGTAGTCGGGTTTTCCATAGAATTGCCGCGTGCTGGCGTATATGACTCGCGCGCTTGGATTACAGTGCCGGCAGGCCTCAAGGATGAATAGCTGGCTCCGCACGTTGATCTCCAGGTCTGTAAAAGGGTCCCGCATGCTATCGATGTGGCTTACTTGGCCGGCCAAGTTGAAGATGAAATCCCGCCCTTGGACAAGATACTTTATGCTTTTTTCATCTCGCACGTCGGCGATGTTGATTCTGATCCTGTCTTCAATGCCGTGAACGTTGAACAGGTTACCTCCATACTCAGGGACGAGAGAATCAACCAGCAGGACGTTGGCTTTCAGTGCGACGAGTTTGTGAGCCAGGTTGCTGCCGATGAAGCCCAGTCCACCGGTGATCAGGGCATTCTTGCCAGCAAAAACGTTTTGATATTCTTCCATCCTAATTGCATCTACCTTCTTTTTTGGTAACTACTCAGCCTACCATTGAGCTACCGCCATATGTGGCAGAAAGCGAGGAAAATGGCTTCTTCTCGCCACATATAGCCGCCCAACATATGGCGACTTTGCCCGGTTTTTGGCATTTCCAGCCACATATGGCGTTTTCAGCGGCATAGGGCTGAGTAGTTACCTTTTTTGATGATCAGTTTCCACCACAATCGCAGCAGGTCAACCCCCACTTGGAGCAAGCGCCTAAAGTTAAAGAACTGCGAGGTGCCATAAGCGCGGTGGTAATGGTGCACCGGAACCTCGGCGGCCACACAGCCTGCACTTTGGAACTTTTTGATCATCTCGACGCAGATCACGCCGCTATCGGAATCCAGGGTCACCTGGTCGAACACGGACTTTCTGATCAAACGAAAATCGCAGTCCACGTCTCGGAGCCTGAGGCCAAAGGCGAGTTTAACAATGTGATTGTAGATGGTGCCGATGATTCTTCGATGAACAGGATCAGAGCGTCCGATTTTGTAGCCGTTGACCCAGTCAATGCCGTCCTTCATCTGCGGTACGAGCAACTTGACTTCCTGGGGATCGTATTGGGCGTCGCCGTCGGTGTAAAAGATCAGCTCTTTCGTGGCTGCGGTAAATCCTGATCGCAGTGCACCTCCGTATCCGTTATTTTTCTCGTGGAAGACGAGTCGGAGACGGTCGTACCGCCTTTCCAGTTCCTGCAATATCCGCCGGCTGGCGTCTCGGCTGCCGTCGTCGATGACAATGATCTCGTAGTCGTCGGTCAGGGTTCGCAGAGTGATGTCGGTGAGAATGACCATTGTGGCGATAGTTCCTGCATCGTTGTAGCACGGGAAGAACGCAGTCATCCCGCCTTCACATGCTGCTCGCACGGATATCCTCCTGTTTCTCGAAGGTGCCTACGTCGGTTCCCGGGCGCAACCGCATCGGAGGGCTCATGGTTCGATTCTTATGCTTTGCAGCCAAATCAGGCCATCTTGGGCGTGGGGCCGGTCGCTGGCGACAGGCAGTCGCCGGATGTCCGGGTACGCATACATGCCCGTGAACAAGCCGTATTTGCCGGGGAGTGCCTCGGCTGGGATGACCAGTGTGACCTGGTGAGAGAGTATGTCGCCGACCACCCACCGGGAAGTAGGGTAAGAGCCGCTCATGGGTGGCGCATCCTGCTGCGCGATCAGGGTCTTGTCTGGCCCGATTAGGTGGACAAAGATCGTATAATTCTGCTTGGGAGGGGCCAGGGCTTGCCAGTACAGGGTGAGGGAAAGGGTGGTTCCGGGTGTGGCACTGCCCTCGAGATCGTAGCCCAGAAAGCGCATCTGCTCACCTAGAACGATGTCCAGTGGATACTCGGCTGGCCCGGCATCTGTCGGCGAGAAGCGAATGTCTTGCAATAAAAGGCTCAGGCAGCGATCCCAATGCAGGTGGGGGTTGCATTCGGCGTCGGCGGCGCGCGCAGCCCCTGTGCAGCGGGGGTCGATGTTGTAGGGAGTGCAGTTTTCCAAGGCGCGAAAGGTGACGGTGTTAAGACCAGGGTGCAGCGTGAAAGCGGGTGTCGAGTAGGCCATGCGGTCGCCGATGACTAACGGCGGCAACGCGGTGCCGTTGACTTCGATCTGGAGTCGCTGTAGGGAAGGGGCGGGCAGCGCTGTGAAACGAAGTATCCCCTTCTGTTCACGCGGTGAGTACAGGTCTAGCTCGGCAGACCTGGGTATCCACCGCGCCGGTTGCCCGCTCCACGTTTCCACGGGCCACCAACACTCTGTCGGCAGCACGTATACCAGTTCATTTATGGTCGTAGGGCCTGCGGGCACCTCGTATACGACCACCGCGTCGTTGGCGAACTGCGCAGGCCCGAACGCGAGCGATAGCGATTCCATTTGGGCTTTTGCATCGTCGATGTGTTGGGGGAAGAAAAACACGTGCCCCACTCCCTCTGCGCGAGCGATGGCAGCACGAGCCTCGGTAGAGGCTGGTGGGATGATGTCTTGCTCTGGCGACGGATAGAGGAGCCCTTCGAGGAACTCGGATGCGTCGCCGGGGATGGGTATGGATCGCTGAACCCAGCTGTCGAAGATGGGATGTCCGTGGTGGGTCTGGTATAGAAGCGCCAGTTCCTTGGCCTCGTACAAAGTGGTGGGCAGGTTGAGGACTGCAGGGCGGTCGGCGTCGCGTGTTATCTCGGGCAAGTCTGTGAGAAACTGGAGGGAGATGGTTGGCCATGGCCAAATCACCAGCAATTCGCCGAGTGTCAGCAAGCAGACCGCAGAAGCAACCGTGCTCTTCCATCTGCCACGGATTTTGCTCAACACCAATGCCATGCCGTAGGACGAGAGCACAGCCCCGGCCAGCATCATAGTGACGTTGAGTCGGGCCGGGGCGCGGTTAAGGGAGACGAGGGGGAGTTTCATGAGCAGGGCATAAGGTAGGACGATGGTGCTTTCGATATCGTCGGCAACGATGGTTACGAGGCGGCCGTTGACTTTGAGCAGGGGACCCAGGGAAAGCACTGCGGCGCCCAGCATGAGTATGACCCAAGCGCCTACTCTGCGCCGGTATTTGTAGGCAGCGATCGTCGAAAGTGTCAAGGGAATGAAACCCGCGTAGCTCATGACATCGCCGATGCGCCAGTCCGTGGGTGCCGCGCGGCGGGCATAAGATGGCACGGCTCCTACCGCGCTGAGGAAGGGATTGAGGGGGGAGGGCGATACGACGCTCAAAAGGTCGGTAGAATATGTGACGGTGCCTTCGGCCTGCAGGTATTCATCATGTCCCTCTACCTGTTCGCGCAGCACAGGCCAGAGGAAGGGAATCGTGAGCAGCGCGGCAAGCACAAATGCACCTGCCAACGCGAGCAGTGCCGGGCGTTCGATGCGGCGGCGCATGACGAGGACTTCATATAGAAGCCATACCAGTGTGACGGGCGCGACGAGGAACGTGACGTATTCCGGCCTCACCAGCAAGGAGGCCGCCAGCGCTATCCCGCACAGGAATGCTGTGGCTGGCCGGGGGCGATCGATGGTCTTGAACAGGAATAGCAGATATAGGGGGAAGGGGTAGATCGAGATCATTGCCAGGTGGCCGGTGAGGGCGTGGGCAAGATGGCCGGAGAAGAAGGCGTACACGATGCCGCCCAACAGCGCGGCATAGCGGTTGTGGGTAAGATAGGCGCAGAGAGCGTAGGCGCACATGCCGCTCAAGAAGAACGTCATCAGAAGCGAGATGTTGTACACTGTGGCCGGGGGCAGGAACGGCAGGAGCGGCAGCCCGATGACGTAGGCTGTGGAAAAGGCGAGAAGCAGTGGGTAATAACCGCCTGTGGGGTAATAGATCAGACGCAGATTTGCCGGGCTTGTATGATATTCCAGCAGGGCCTTCTTGAGCCACCACAGCACGTAGATGTGGTGGTAGCTGTCATGGGCCCATTCGGGGTTCTGTGCGATGCTGGAGGCGATCTGGACGACCGCGGGGTATGTGACGATGAGTGTCAGAATGACAAAGACCAGGGCGACGATAGTAACGGGCAGCGCTCTCCGCCACAGGTTGGCAGGACTAGAGTGGGTGAGTGGTTGGAATAGAAGCGAGCGGGTGGTTCCAGGTGAGTTGGCGTCTCCCATGTCTGGTATTCTCTCGGACTTGTAGTGGAACGGATTGCTTTTCTCCGGGATAAGGCGTTATGGCGGAATCTTGGCAAGTACGTCGATTGTACCACAGGGGAAACGGCGGTGCAAGCAAGAGGGCTTGGCGGGCATTAGAAAGCGTGAGGGCTAGTGCACAGGGTCTTTGAGGTGGATGGGAACCGCGTCGTCGGACAACCGTGTGCCTTGGGGCGTCGTGGCAGGCAGCCGCTCGCCGGTGAGTCGGTTGTAGACCCCAATTCGGATGTCAAGTTGGCCCGGTGACGCTCCTTCGGGTAGCGGGATGATGCGCTGCTCCTGAATTGTGTCTCCCGGCGCTAAAGTGGTCAAGGGCAGCATGCCTAGCCAAAAGTCGCCGTCGGCCTGGGCGATGGGCGGCTGGTCGGATTGACCGAGATGGACGAAGATGGTGTCGTGAGGTTGCGCTGGTGAGAGGCTGCGCCAAGTCAGAGTGACGCTCAACCGATTGGGCTGCTGCTCGACGTGGGCTTCCTGGAGACAGAGTGTCTGTCCAAAGACGGCCAGCCGGCAGCCCAAAGATCGCGCGTTGACGACGGCCCCTGCCCACTGGAGCTCGAAGGTGCCGTCGGCATAGTAGTGTGACAGATAAACCGCGTCCACTTGACGGGTCAGTTGGTAAAGCTCGACGGCAGTCACCATCTCTCCCCTCAAGTCTACCAGATAAGGGCCGGCGTCACGCGACTCGCCATCGATCCAGGGCATGCGCCGCGACAGGATGTCCGGGGATGCGCCGGTGATGCTGGTCGGGAACGATGCCAGGTCAACCGAGCCAGGAGCGAGGGTCATCCACCATTTGCCCCAGGGGTAGGGCGGGCGCTTGAGGGCGTATCGATCAGGGAAGTTGACGCAGAGCAGGCGTGTGTCTTCAGCCTCGGCGGCCTGGACCAGCGCCGCGATGTGCGTAGCACCGGCGGCATAGAGGCGCTGGAAGGTGTTCACCAGCAGGAGGCTTTGCAGGGCGATGAGCCCGAGTGCTATAGCTCCACCTGTTCTCCACAGATAGCGAGTCCGTGAGCCGTTGATCGGTGGCAGAAGAGCGCAGGCCCACAGCAAAGCTATGCCCGGGCTGGCGTGGTAGAGCAGGCGGGACGCGATGCTCACGTAGCTGTACCGCAGTTGGGTAGCGGGGACGATGACCCCTAACAGGCCCCAGGCCAGCGCGAGCACAGCTTGGCGCATGCGCCCGGCGCGCCAGGCGGCCGCCAGCAGCCACAGGAGGGCAAGGCCAAGCATGATCAGGATCGTCGCCGGCGTGAGCGTGTGTCCAGGCGCATAGCCAGCGGGTCGGCCCAATAGAGGGAAGACGAAGCCTTGGGCAATGTACAGTTGCACTGGCACCTCGAAAGCCGGGGTCACAAACCCGGATTGGCGCGGTGTCAGAAGCCAGAGCGTTCCAAACCCGGCTGCTATGAGGGGGTAGGTCAAGGCTAGCCAGGGTATCTTACGGCGAACTGGGCTGCCCGGAAGATGGCTGGCGCTCTGCGGGCGGCGCAGTACCCATTCGATGAGGAGTGGCAAGGCACACAGCGCCGCGGAGTTTTCCTGCACCGCGAGGGCGAGGAGAAACAGCAGTGTGCTGAGGCTGGCGGCCAGGAGGGAGCCTCGGCGCTTGCGACGTGCCCCGACATAGGCCAGGCAGCTTCCAAGTTGCAGGGTTCCCGCCAGCGGTTGCGCCGGAGCTGACCAGGCAGTCGCCTGGTGTGAAAAGGGATACCAGGCGAACAGCACGCTTGCCGCAACGGCTGCCCAGCCCTCCAGGCCCAGGCGACGGCAGAGTGCGTAGAGCATGCAGATATTCAGCAAATGCCACCCGACCTGGGCGGCGTGCAGCATTGGGGCGGCGAAGGTGTTGTCTGGATTAAGGAAGAGGCGGTTGTAGAGCACGAGTGCCGGCCGGTACATGTGATAGTCGGCCATGGGGCTGACGAGTTCTTTGAGCGACTTTCCGACAACTCGGCTGTACCACAGGGGATCGTCCCAGATGAAGCCGAATTTCAACGCAGGGGCATAGATCCAGGCTGTGATCAGTAAGAGACCCACCATGGCCAGCAGGATGTGGGGGCGAGGGAACCTTGTACGGCCCGGCGCAAAGGGCCTCGGCTGCAATAAGCTTTGTCTCAAGGTTCCTCCACCACGATGGTTGTGAGTGGAATCGTGTCAGCTCCCGTGGGATCGATCAGCCGGGTGCCCGTGTCGGGATCGTACAGGCCGTTCTGGAGGACGTACTCGCCCGCCGGCGCATCGGCGGGGATGGCGAGATTGTGCACGTCGGTGATGTATTCCCCGGGCAGCCAGCCTGTGGTGGGGCGGGTCCAACCGGCGGGGACGCCGTCGGATTGGGCCATTAGCCTGCCCTCCGGATCGAGCAGGTGCAGGAAGACGTGGTAGGAGGTGTCGGGCGTCTCCTCAGCGCGCCAGATGAGAGTGATGGTGATGGAGGTCCCGGGTTGCAGGTTCGTGGTTCCGGGCTCTATGTCGAAACTCACCAGTGTAGCCATCTCTCCCAGGGTGGTATTGAGCGTGTATGGGAGCGTGGGAGGAGCGAAGGTGTGGGGTGGGGCAGTGATGTGGATGGTCGATGGGAGGTTGGTTGGCTGGTTGGCTGGGGATAGGGAGATCTGCCAAGAGTAAGCGCCGCTGTCGAGGTCGGCGGGGAGGTGGAAAAGATGCTGACCGCGCCAGACGTCGCCGGGCTGCCACATGGAGGTCGGATACCAATCGGCAGTGAGCGCCAGATCGTACTCGGCGGCAAGTGTGCCGTCGGGAGCCAGGAGCGTCAGCCGGGAGGTGATATCTTCAGCCATCTTCTTCTCGGCTCGCCAGTAGGTGGTAATGAGAACCAGATCTCCAGGGGTAGCTTGGTCGCGATCGAGTCCGGCGACCAGGAGAGTGAGGTCGCCTAGCGCCAGGTCGAGCCGGTCGTCGTCGGGTGGCGCCGCCGGGCGGCGGGGACGGGTCAGGGTGACTTGTCCCAGCGTTAGATCGGGTGCGATGGGCTGGCTCTGCTCGTTCAGCACGGAGAGCGTGGCCAGAGTATGGCGATTGAAGGTGGTCAGTACGATGTCGTACGTACCGGGTGGTGTGCCAGGTAGTGGGATGATCTCTTGGCTGTCCAGCGCGTATCGATCTGGGCTCCACGTGACGGTGGGGGGATAATTGTCGTAACCGCTTGGGCAGAATGTGTCGGGCATGCTCCAGCGTAAGCCGTCGGGGCCGACCAGGTGGATGACGCTCTGGTAGTGTGCGCTGGGTCGCGCGTAGACGGTCCAGTAGAGACCGATCCGCGGCGTTCCGTCGGCAGGCAGGGAGGTGTGGCTCTGTTCATAGCCGATGAGGGTCAGACCGTCGGCATAGCGCCGGTTTACGGGATGCTCGATGCCGGCTAGGGTGCTGTCTTGCAGGCCGGGGTGGCGCAGTGGATTATCCAAGCGTTGGAGCAGTATGGCAAGGCCCAGGAGCGCCAACCCCCACCCGGCCCAGGTCAAGGAAATCCGTTGGGGCGGTGTCGTTTCCTTGGAGATCATCCTTTTTTGAGGCAGGAGCATCAGCCCAGCCACCAGGATCAAACAGGCCAAGGAAATGCAGTCTGCGACGAGGCGCATAGGCGTCTCTCCAAACCGGATGGCCACGTGGTGACGCCCGGCTGGTACGGGGAACGTGATGCGACCATGGGGTGTATCCGGGGTGATGGGGACTTTTCGACCATCCACAGTGACCCGCCAGCCGGGGTAGTCGAACCCGTTGTAGATAGCCACGAAGGGTGCAGTCGCGGTGACAGTCAGCTCGGCTCCAATGGGCTTGACCTGTTCCTGAAAGACCTCGGTGCCAGGTGGAAGGCTGGCTGGGTCTAGCACTGTCGTGGCAATCTCTTCGGGCAGCGTTTTGACGGTGAGGGGCGTATACTCCCCTTTAGCCGTTGTGCCAATGAGGTGCCTTTGTTGTTCGAAGTGGGCGATGCTGCTCGTCGTAGGGGACTCTTCGACCCATGAGCAGTAGCGGGGGGAGAGCCAGAACATAGCCCCTATGACGAGGAGTGTGATGGCCGCAGCCGAGAGAAGTGTCCCTCGTCGGTCATCAGGAAAGAGATCGACTATCGCCGCCGTCAGCATGGCCAGGCACAGAGCAGCCGGCGCCAGCAAGCGCCAGGGGAACTGGGTGTACTCGAGGAGAGGGGCGGTGTCCCATACAGGGCGACTGCTGGCGGTGGTCAGCCAGGCGTAGGTGATGAACCCGGCGGCGAAGAAAGCGATCTGGACGCGCCGCGGCCGATCGTGAAAGCGCCACAATCCGATCAATGCCGGGAGACCCAGTGCCACAGGCACCAGTCCCAGTGTACGAGGCGGTGAAGGATTCAGCAGATCGGGATGGACCGTACGCGGTGCGGCGAGGAGTTCTCTCAAGTCGAGAAAATTGTTCCAGTATGCGAATGTAGGTGGAACAAGCAGGCGGTCTATATGGACGTAGGCTTGTTCGGCCATGGCGGGTAGCCAGAAGAAGGCTGCCGATCCCAGCCCAAGCAGGAGGGCCACCCCTACGGCTATCATTCTGGGGCGGCGCAATGATCTCGTGGGCAGAGTGAGCGCGGTCAGTAGGCCGTAGGCGGCCAGGAGCGGGCTGAAGATGAGGGCAAAGACGTTGTGAGTGAGCAGGATGGCCGCATAGGCCAGGGCGGTGCCAGCCAGGATCTTTCTGCCTCCCGATCGTGCCAATCGTCCCATGGCCCAGAGTGCCAGTGGTGGAAAGACCCAGGCCAGCGTTTCGGCCAGGTTGCCCCGGAAGAGGGCGTCGTAGGAAAGGTAGGGAGCGTAGGCGTAGGCTACTGCCGCGACGAGCGCACTGCGAGGCGAAAAGTAATCCCGTGCCAGTCTATACATAGCCAGCCCTGCTGCTATAGGGGCCAGGGCAAGAGTCGCGATCAATGCTTGCTGAACATTGCCTACCAGTAAGCTAAGGGACGCTGTGATGTAGTACGCGAGCGGCGCGTAAAAGTTGGGCAGTGGATAGCCATAACCTAATCCCATGTCAGGAGCCCAGCGGCTATATAGCACGCCTTGCTGGAGGAGTGACTTGAGCTGGACTGTCCGCAGCAGGTGCAGGGAAAGGTCATCCGAGCAGACGGCCTGTAGTCTCCACCAGGGCTGAGTGGCCACAAGGCACAGGGCTATGACACTCAGCGGGGCGGAGAGAGCGCGGAGGAGCTTGTTCATCGTGCGCCCCCGATGGTGATTTCGACTGGCAGGATGGCCTGGTCGTTGGGCAGGCGCTGGCCTGTGGCGTCCGTGATGGGCAGCCGGCCGCCACTGGTAGCATCGTAAAACCCGACGGCGATGTGGTATATGCCTGGAACTGCATCGTCGGCGACGGGAAGGGCGAGCTCGTCCACGACGACCTGGCCTGGCGCCCAACTGGTGGTAGGAGCGGAGCCGCCGCCCGGAAAGACGTCCAGTTGGCCGTGGGGCAGCTCGTCGGGGCCGACGAGGTGGACAAAAATGGTATAGTCAATGTCGGTGGGGCCATCCCCCTGCCAGTAAAGGGCGAGGGGCAGTGTGTCGCCGGGAGCGCCCTCGACAGCGCCCAGGTCGAACCCGCGCAGGTGGATGGTATCGCCCAGCGTCAGATCGAGTGGGTGGCCGATGTCGGCCGGTAGATCGAACCGGCGGTCACGGTGCAGGACCTGGATGATGCCCACCATCTCGTCGGCGGTCCAAAGAGAGCTGCCGTCGGGGGCGATGACGTTCAGGGCCAGCGTGTAGTTGGCGGCGGGGAGCGCGGGATCGAGGCGTAGGTTGTAGCGCGACTCGAAGCTATCGCCGGCGCGCCAGTGGGAGGTGGCGTAGGGCGAGAGTGTGCTGGTCTCCTCCAGCACTGCGGCACCTGCGGCGTCCAGCAGCCGCCAGCGAACGGCATAGTCGCCCTCCGGCGGGGCGGTGGCGGACCAGATGACGACGACGGTAAATGCGTCGCCGGAGGGAACGGCTTGAGGTGGCTCGGCGATGCAGGCCACGAAAGGATCGGCGGCATGAGCCTGGCCTCCTGCGCAATCAGCTTCTCCCACTGGCTTGGCGGGCGGGCCGATCTCTATCTCACCGACGACGACACGTACCCCCTGGAAGGCTCCCTCGGCGTCCCAGGCGCCCACCTGCGCGCCGGCGTCGTCGGTGACGGTGAGCTTCACGGTGTAGTTGCCGGGTGGGGTGTGCTCTGGCACCGTCAGCAGCAGGGCTTGGTCGCTCCATTCGCCGGGGTCCCACTGACTGGTGGGAAAGGTGAAATCGTTGAGCACCAACTGTCCCACGTCATTCCAGACGTGGCCGTCGGCGTCTGCCAGATACAGGGAAAAATGGAGGTCGGTGGACGTCGGAGCCGGCACCTGCCAGCGCAGCAGAATACGGATGGAGAGAGCAGTGTTGTCGAGTGATTGGACATCAACGAGGGTGATTCGATGGCCGAAATCGAAGATAGGAGATAGGAGATTGGGGACTGGTGTGCTGTGTATCGCGTATTGCGTGATCGTACCTGAACCAACGAGTTCAGATTTGACCGGTGTGGCGATAGACTCAATGCTTTGGCGTGCATAGGCGGCGGTGAAGGGGGAGGCAGAGGGATCGGATACCAGCCAGATGCGAGCGTGGTTGTCGAATAGCTCGTTGAGCCGGTCGGCCATCGCGGCCTGGGTCGGTAAACCAGCCAGGGAAACGAGGGTTCCAGAGCTGGTGTATTGGCGTAGGAGCGGCGTGTCGGCATTGAGCAGGATCAGGTCATTGGACTCCGCGCGCGCGGCCAGGAACGCAGTTTGCTCGGCGGGCGCAGTGTTGGTGTAGATGGCAGCGTAGTCGAGGAGGTTGATTTTGACTATGTGGGCAATTGGGTGTGCGGGTGCGGGCGTGGGTGTGTGAGAGGAGGGTAGGACGATGTAGTCGGCTAAGGAGGCCCGATCCAGCGGCACAGTGCGGCCTTTGAAGAGAGAGGCGAACGTAGGAACGGCGTCGGTAGCGACGGTCAGTTGATCGGCATCGGGCTGGCGGTTCAGCCAGCGGGCGGTCTCGCCCATCGCCTCTCCCCAATCCAGGTCAATCACGCGCCTGGCAACCCACGGCCCTCCGGCGAGGGGATTGGCGTAGGTGAGGGGGTGAAGGAGAAAGAGGAGGGCGAGGATGAGCTGTAGAGCGATGAGGGCAAGCTGGTGAATTGGTGGGGCAGTAACCGGAGTGGTCGATTGATGGTTTGTGGCGTGTGCTGGATCACCGGCATATCGGTCTGCCAGTGTGTCAACTCCCAGCGCGGCCGTGAGAGCGAGAGGGGGGAACACAGGCAGCAGATAGCGGTCGAATTTCTTGGCGCTGAGAGTCAGAAAGAGCACATACCCTCCAGCGAACAGCCACAGCCAGGCTAGGTCTGATCGGAGGCGTTTCTCTCTCGCAAAGGCTCGGATGCCGAGAAACAGCCCCACCAGGACGATTGGGCTGAGACGAAACGGGAGAGCGGCGGCGTAGAACTCGGGGCCGTGTCGCAGTGCGGTTTGCCCGGCAAAGTAGGTGGGTGTCAAGGCTGCTGTGGATTGGTAGGCAGGAGCAGTGAAAAGATCTCTCGATGTCTGCAAGGGAGCCCCCCACATGGCCGGATAGAGGGCTACAAAAGTCGCCAGGCAAGCTAGGACCCAGAGCCCTCCCAGACTCAGTGCTTTCGCGAGCCGGATTCTCCGTGCGAGCCAGGTTGACCCGATGACTGCGGCGGCAAACGGGAGCAGGAACACGCCCAGACTCTTGGTGAGCACTGCCAGGCCTGCTGTGGCACCGCTTCCCAGGCCCCAGGCCCACCACCGCCGGCCGCCGCGTTTGGCGGCCAACAGGCACACGATAGATAGGCTCATAAAGATTGCTTGCAGCGCGTCGGTGTGGAGGAGGCCAGAGTGACCGATCAGAAACGGGTCGAAAGCCAGCAGGCCGACAGCCAGCAGCGCCGCGCGGCGGTCGAGGAGACGCGCGAGTAGTGGGTAGAGGGTGGCTATGCCTATCGTGCTGGCCAGCGCCATGGCGATACGCCCTCCCGGAAGGAAGAAAGCCAGGTGGCGAAAGGCCTCCCCGTTCTCCGGGGCCAGCCAGGCCATGCGGCGGATCCAGTCGAGGTGAGCGGCGCTTTCCGCAGGGCTGAGCAGGCGATGGGCGGTCACGCCCAATGCGCCCAGCCACATCGTCGTCACGCCGGGGTGACCGGTTGAAGGGACGGATGCCCAATCGCGGGTGAAGAGCGCATCGGCGAACCGGATGGAGCGGTAAACCCAGGCCGGTTCGTCGGGAGTCACGTAACGGCCAAGCGGAGCCAGTCGCAGCAGAAAGGCAAGAATGACAAATGGCAAATGGCAAATGACGAGTATCAAACGTCTCCTGGGATCGGACGTCTGCAATTTGCAATTTGCAATTTGCAATTTGCGGTTCATCATCCTAGATAGCCGAGGGCACGCAGGCGATCTTCTACTTCGGTCACCTCTTCCTGCGAGAGTTCGCCGTGGGCTCTCTTGCCGGACGCGACGGAATCCTGTCGTTCGACGGGACGGGAGGAAGTCAGTGCCTCAGTCAGCACGCGCCCATCCATATTTTCGAGGACTGGCAGGTCCATCAGGTGCAGGATGGTTGGCGCCAAGTCCATGATGTGGGCGTTTTCCAGCTTTTTGCCTCGGTGGATCTCTGGCCCTTGTGCAATGAGGACGCCGTACAGCCGATGGCAACCCGAGTCGCCGCGAATCTGGCGGGTGACGATGCGATGGTCGGTGGCGAAGAGGGGAAAGCAGATGGTTCTGTAGCTATCCATGATGACGTGCAGGTCAGGGCTGCGGTGGGCGTAGGGGCCATGGACGATCTGATCGCTGGGGATCACGCGATCGACTAGCGGATCCCCGGTTTCTGGATGGCGCAATTGATGTAGCGCATCGATCACCCGCTGCCTAACCGATGCATAGTGCTCGCCCGGCTCGACGATGCCCTCCGGCTCTCGTCCCCTGAGGTTGACGTAGATCTGGCCGACGTGGCCAATGGAGTAGGCCAGCGTGCGCGACCAGTCTACATCGGCGAAAGAGAGGAATCTGCCCACGACTTTGTTGCGGGTGGATTTCGAGACCTGCCAGACATAGTTCTGTAGCCCGGTGCGCTCGATCAGGTGCCAGATGGAGGCAGGGGTAAGGCCGGCGCGGAAGAGGCTTGTCTTGAGCTGCGTCCAGGCTCCCCGTTTCAAGCGCAGCAGGCCCTGTTTCAGCAGAAACAGGTTCATATTGACGACATAGTGAAGGGAACCAAAGCCATGGTCGGACATTACGATCACAGTATCGTTGCCACAAAGACGGTCGCACATCCGGCCGATGAAGCTGTCGATGCGTTGGTAGATCTGTTTGATCCCTGGGCCAAAGCGGGCGGCGGCCTGTGGGTCGTAATGGGGGTGGGTGGGGTCTACAAATCTCCAGAAGGCGTGCTGCACGTTGTCGGTGGCCTGGAAGTGGAACATCAGGAAATCGTAGGGATAGTCCGCCATCAATTGCAGCGCGTACTCGCCCCGCCGCTCGACCAAGTCCAGCAGGTCGGCGATGAACTCGACCTCGTTCCCCGGCTTGTATTGGACGTGTGGGGCTATGCGGTATGGTTTGAGCTCACCCTCGTACCGCACGAGCAGATCGGCGGGATACGTGAACGTGCTGCCCACCGGCGAGAGCATGCCCCCAATCTCGAAGCCGTTGACGGGTTGGGGGGGGTAGGTGACGGGTACGTTCATGGTGCCCACCTTGCGCCCGGCTTCTGAGAGGATCTGCCACAGCGTCGGCGCCCGGATCGAGGTGGCGTTGACCAAGTCGAACTTGCCACCGATAGGGTGGATGAAGTCGAACACGCCGTGCTTGCCGGGGTTCACGCCGGTGGCGAATGTGGTCCAGGCCGGCGCGGTGACCGGTGGGGTAGTGGACTCCAGCAGGCCGTGGACGCCCAGGTCAATCATCCGGGCCATGTTGGGCAACTCGCCTGCCTCGGCCCAGGGCAGGATCAGGTCGAAAGTGCCGCCGTCGATGCCGACGACCAGGACGCGGCTCACGCTTCGCTCTCCTGCTCTGTCTCCCATACCTTGCGCACGGCGTAGATGGGCTTGCCTTGTGCCTCGTGGTAGGTGCGGTTGAGGACCTCACCCAGGAACCCCATCATCAGGAACTGGGCGCCCAAGACGATCAGCATCACGGCCAGAATCGTCCACGGGCTGTTGCCGATGCGAAAGTCACGGAATGCTGCCTCACCGTAGATGAGGCCGTTGGCGATCTTTGCCCCGCCCAGGTAAAGGAGGATGAGCCCGCCCACGCCACTGCTGAACAGTCCAGCCCTCCCAAAGAGTTGCATCGGGCGGTGGGAATAGCTGAGTAGGAAGGATACGGTGAGCAGATCAAGGAGGACGCGAGGGGCACGCGAGAAGGCTCCGTATTTGGATTTTCCGGCCTTGCGGGGGCGGTCGTTGACGGGTACCTCGCCGATGCGTGCGCCGATCAGGTTGGCCATCTCTGGGAAGAAACGATGCAACTCGCCGTAGAGGTTCATCTGTTTAGCCAGATCGCGGCGGAGGGCCTTGAGCGAGCAACCTCGATCGTGTATGCGGATGGCGCTGGTGTTGGCGATAGTCAGATTGCCGAACAATGAGAGCGCCTTGCGGGTCAGGGGTTCCTTGCGGTTCTGTCGCCACCCATTAACCAAGTCATAGTCACCCTCCTCCAGCTTTTCCACCAGGCTGGGGATGTCGGCGGGGTCCTGCTGGCCGTCGGCATCCATCGTGACGATGATCTGGCCTCGCGCGTAGTCGAATCCGGCCTGGAAGGCGGGGGTCTGACCAAAGTTGCGGCGGAACTGGATGACGCGCAGGTTGGGTTCTCCTTTCTGCAGCTCGCGGAGGATGGCCACGGTGTTATCGGTACTGCCGTCATCCACGGCGATGATCTCATAGCTGCGACCGAGTCCACTCAGCACTTTCGACAGTTCTGGGATCACGCTGGGCAGAGGGCCTTCCTCATTGTAGACCGGGAGCACGACGGAAAGGTCGAGGGTGGGGTCGGTTTTGTCCATAGTTCGTCACTCCGATATGTACTCAAACTTGACGCATTATAGCACAGCGCTCTGCCGGGTCAACGTGTCGGAGCGCGCAGCAGTGATTCTATTCGCCCGAAATCGGCTCTCGAGGTCAGGTCGAGGCTCAAGGGGGCGATGGAAACGACGCGGTCAACGGCCAGGGCGTAGATATCGGAATCGGGCTCAGTGTCCTCAGGCCGAGACAAGGCGTCGTAGTCGAGCGTCAACGGTTCGGCCAGATTGGCCCGCGCCGGCGAGACGGTGGTGAAATAGGCATGGCGCGAGGCGCGCGTCAGCCGCCAGGGGGTCTCCGGCGTGGCGTCATCGGGCACGTCCAGCTTGAGCACGTCCACGTCGGGGGGGAGTGGTGTTCCGAGCATGAGCTGCGCGAGCAGCCGGGTGAAGTGGATCGCAGCGGCAAAGTCGGCACTCCCGCAAGACGAGGCGTGGGTCTCTTTGGGTGTTTGGAGGGAGGCGGCCAGGGCTGGGATACCGCATATGGCCGCCTGCAGTGCAGCCCCGACAGTTCCGGAGATGGTGACGTCGCTGCCCAGGTTCTCCCCGAAATTGATGCCAGAGATTGTCAGGGATGGCGGGCGGGCGGCGAGCTCGAAAAGGGCGTGGAGCACGCTCAGGGCAGGCGAGGCGTCTACCTGATAGGCAGTGATTGGCTGTCCCTCCACTTCCATGGGGAATGGGGTGATGCAGCCGCTTGCCGCTGGCATACTGCGGCCCGCGCCCGACCATTGTCGGTCAGGGGCGGCGACGAGGAGTTCACCCAGAGGCAGGGCAGCCTGCACGGCGGCTTGCAGCCCGGGCGACGTGATGCCGTCGTCGTTGGTGATCAGGATGAGTGGCGCAACTGTCTTCGGCATGCGTGGGGGCAATGATAGCAGAAAGCACGCATCTTGACAAACGATTTCCTCGCGGTATAATGTCCCGCGCCTGGCCCGCTAGCTCAATTTGGCAGAGCAGGGGACTCTTAATCCCTTGGTTGCAGGTTCGAGTCCTGCGCGGGTCACTCTGGTGGGGTAGACGTCGATCACCCCCAAGGGAGGATACCCCACCCAAGACAGGGTGGGGTATCGTGTTTTTGACGCGCGGACGAGACCTATGCCTGATGACTTGAATCCCACGGAGTGGATCACCACAGCGGAAGCAGCCGATTTGGCCGGCTATACCCCCAGTTACATCCGCAAAGCTATTAGCCGTGGCGTGCTGCAGGCCAAGAAGCGCGGCCGCGACTGGTTCCTCAAGAAGGCTGACGTCCTGGCTTATGCCAGGAAGATGGAGCAACTGGGTCTCCAGAAGCACAGCCCGTGGCGCACAGGCGCAAGGAAGCCAAACAGCAGAGAGGGATGACCCTCTCTGTTTTGTCTTTCGTTTTACTTTGTGCTACAATCTCCCACAGATGCCTCGCGCTTTTCATTGACCGGGGCTGTGACCCAGGCGGATGGACGCCCTGGTTTCATAGCACCATCACGATGCCCGCCCACCTGCCGAGGTGTGGCGGGTTTTTCTGTAGGTGCATTACACGATCAAGGAGGGATCTCCGTTGCCAGCCAACAACAACGACCTCGAAAAACGGTTGTGGGACGCTGCTGACGAGCTGCGCGCCAACTCGCGCCTGCGCGCCGCCGAGTACTCCGTCCCCGTCCTGGGGCTGATCTTTTTGCGCTACGCCGACCACCGCTTCGCCGCGGCTGATGCGGCGATCCAAGCCGAAAGGGCCACGGCGGAGACAGGCCACCGGCAGCACCCTATCTCCCCGTTGGACTACCAGGCCCAGGGCGTGCTCTACCTGCCCGAGGAGGCCCGCTTTGCACATCTCGTGGCGCTGCCCGAGGGGACCGACATCGGCCGCGCCATCGGCGATGCGATGAAGGCGGTCGAGGAACACAACCCCGACCTCAAGGACGTGCTGCCCAAGACCTACAACCGCTTCGAGAACGCCACCCTGCGCGAGCTGCTGCGCATCTTTAACGCCATCTCGATGGACGTCGAGGGGGACGTCTTTGGCAAGATTTACGAGTATTTCCTGGGCAACTTTGCCAGAGCCGAGGGCCAGCGCGGCGGCGAGTTCTTTACCCCCACCTCCCTCGTGCGCCTGATCGTCGAGATCATCGAGCCCTTTCACGGCTACATCCTGGACCCGGCCTGCGGGTCGGGCGGCATGTTCGTGCAGAGCGCGCGCTTTGTGCAGCGCCACCAAGGGCAGAACACTGACGTCTCCATCTACGGCCAGGAGCAGGTGGAGGGCACGGTGCGGCTGTGCAAGATGAACCTGGCCGTCCACGGCTTGGCCGGCGACGTGCGCCAGGGCAACACCTACTACGAGGACATCCACCAGTCCCTGGGCCGCTTCGACTTTGTGATGGCCAATCCCCCCTTCAACGTCAACCGGGTCGATAAGGACCGGCTCAAAGATAGCCCGCGCTTCCCCTTCGGCCTGCCACGGGTCGACAACGCCAACACCCTGTGGATCCAGCTCTTTTACAGCGCGCTGAACGAGACGGGGCGGGCGGGGTTTGTGATGGCCAACTCGGCCAGCGACGCCCGCGGCTCGGAGCTAGAGATCCGCAGGCAGTTGATCCAGAGCGGCGCGGTGGACGTGATGGTGGCCGTAGGCTCCAATTTCTTCTACACGGTGACCCTGCCCTGCACGTTGTGGTTCCTCGACCGGGGCAAGCACGAGGAGTGGCGGGACAAGGTGCTCTTCATCGACGCGCGCCACGTCTACACCCAAGTAGACCGCGCCCACCGCGAGTTCACGCCGTCGCAGATCGAGTTCCTGGCCAACATCGTGCGCTTGTACCGCGGGCGGAAGGTAGAGACCGATCAGGGCAGCGGTGAGCTGATGGCCGAGCACTTTTCCGAAGGCGCGTACCAAGACGTGGCCGGGCTGTGCAAGGTGGCCACCCTGGAGGAGATCGAGGGCCAGGGCTGGAGCCTCAACCCTGGGCGGTACGTGGGCGTGGCCGAGCGGGAGGTGGACCCCGACTTTGACTTTGCCGAGCAACTGGAGGCGCTGCACGAGGAGCTGGAGGTGCTCAACAGCGAGGCGCACGAGTTGGAGGAGCGGATTGCGGAGAATGTGACAATGTTGTTGGAGGCTAGCATCAGTGAGTGATATCCCGCCAACATGGAGCCACAAGCGACTTGATGAGTTAGGTTTTGTCGGCAGGGGGAGATCAAGACATCGTCCACGACATCACCCATCGCTGTATGATGGGCCTTATCCGTTCATCCAGACCGCTGAGATTACCGCGAGCGATCTATACATCACAGAATACACACAAACTTACAGTGAACTAGGACTTGCTCAAAGCAAGATGTGGGAGAAGAACACCCTCTGTATCGTGAACGCCGGTGTCAATACTGGGGATAGTGCAATTCTCGGGTTCCAGGCTTGTTTTCCTGATAGTGTAATAGCATTTAAACCGACTCCCAGCGAAGCCGATGTCCGCTTTGTGAAATACTATCTGGATACAATCAAGCCGCAAATAAGACAGATTACGATGGGGGCGACCCAAGATAACCTTAGTGTTGCCAAGTTGCTCTCGTTTGAGATACCGACTCCCCCCCTCCCCACCCAGCGCAAGATCGCCGCCGTGCTCTCCGCCTACGACGCTCTTGTAGAGAACAACACCCGCCGCATCGCCGTGCTGGAGGAGATGGCGCGGCTGCTGTACCAGGAGTGGTTCGTCCGCTTCCGCTTCCCTGGCCACGAGGACGTGGCGATGGTCGATTCGGAGCTGGGGCCGGTGCCGGAGGGATGGGAAACACAAAAGCTTGGAAGTCTGGTCGACATACAGAAGGGCCAGAAGGCTAGAACCCAGTATGAAGAGCCGACAGGGGACTCGATTCCCTACTTATTGATCGAAGGACTCAAAACTGGGAACTATATATACACAGATGACTCACGAGTGCCAATCGCACAGCGAGATGATACTATAATGGTTATGGATGGCGCTAGTTCTGCACTCGTCTTCATTGGTGCAGTTGGCGCGGTTGGCTCAACGCTAGCATACTTCCGCTCTCAAGATCAACTGAGGATGTCTCCCTATCTCCTATATCTATTTCTCCAATACCACTATAAGACCATATCCGCCAACAATAGAGGATCTGCAATCCCACATGCAAACAAAGATTTCATCAAAGGGATGGGTGTCACTTTGCCTCCAGAGAGTCTCAACAGAAGATTTCACGACTTGATATCATCCGTGTACTCTCAAATACACAGCCTGAAACAGAGCATATCTGTTCTCCATCGCACCCGCGATCTGCTGTTGCCACGCCTGGTCTCCGGCCAGGTGGACGTGTCGGAGTTGGAGATCGATGTCAGCTAGTGGTGAGATAAGCCGATCGCTAGTCTTCGAGGTGTGTTTCAATGTCCAAGAACAAGCCTGTGGATTCTAAACGAGTTGCCCTATCTCGCATATTGGAGGTTGTAGCAAACAAATCAGCAAGATTCATTGCATACGCAACAGCCACCTTGGGGATGATGTATCTTGTTCCAGAGCTTGAATTGCCACCTGAATTGGCAGCGATAGCCAGCGGCATTGGTATCGAAATGCTGGGGAGTATCATTGATCGAGTCGCCAGTGGCAAGGGCATATCTGACGAAGAAATAAAACAGGCAGTAGAAGATGCCATTGCCCAAAGCGGAATTGATGAGCTGTTGACCAAGGAGGATTTCTATCACGCTTTTGCTCAGCTGAGGAAAGGACAGAGAACTCTTCAAGCACTTGGAAACGAAAACGTGAGAATGCTGCATCGCCTGGAATCCACTGTGTTGGCTGCCCTAGCACAGGAAGCTTCCCCAGAGGAGCTTCAGTCGATTCAGGAGCGAATTAGAGGCCATTTGCACAGGCAAATCGCGAAGGAGAAAAACTGCAAAAGGTATATTCCTGATATCTTTGTAGAGGTTGCTTGCGTAAAAGACAAAGCGAGGTTCTTTGCGCATCCAGTTCTGTTTCTGAACAAAGTCGTAGAAGATATTGGCCGGCTGAATCTTAGCAGGCTCAATGTGTTTTTGTTGAAGTTGTCGCTTGAACCCATTTCCCTGGATCTGTCGGTCGAAGCAGTAAACGGCATTGACGAAGTGGAAGGCCAATTACTGCGCTTATTGGATGCCCTGCAACATCTACGAGATAGGCTGAGTCCTTACTCCTCGCTCGAGCCAAAGTCATCTTTACAAGAGATTATACCGGCCGATAGGCGATACATCTATCAAAAAATCTGGTTTCCCCTAGGAGGGACTGCATCTGCTTTCATAAGGCAGGTGGATGAGCGTATAGATGACCTGAAAGCTATTCAAGCACGGGTATTGTTCATAGTAGCTAAAGCCGGGCAGGGCAAGACGAATTTCGTCTGTGATTTCGCAGAAAACGTTCTGGGCAAACGTTCTATTCCGTGCCTATTCTTCACCGGACAAGAACTTCGCTATGAAGATCCTGACAGAATCGACGAGTACATCGTAGACGCTGTTTTCGGCGATAGATACGACGGCAGCATGGAGACAATGCTGAAGGATTTGCAGGAATTGTGCTTACTCACACAGACTCATGTCACCATCATCATTGACGGAATAAACGAACACAGCAACGTCAACGCTTTTTCGCGCCGGTTAGAAACACTTATCGAGAGAATTCTGGAACACAGATTCATCAAGGTTATTCTCACATGCCGATCAGAGTACTTTGATCAAAGATTTGATAATCTTAGGCGGGCAAGCTTTGCTCAGGAAACCTACCTTGTTGAAGGCTTCGAGCGGTGTATGAGTAGCATACACAAAGACCATTTGCTAGATGCCTACCTCAGTTTCTTCAACCTAGGATGTCCATATCTGTCGACTCGCGCGGCAGATACACTACAGCGAGATACCCTGTTGCTCAGAATATTCTGCGAGGCATACGGAGATCACAATGCGACTGAGGTTATCCAACTACCTCAAATAATGGATATATACAAGGACAAGGTCTTCAGGATTTATCTTGATAGGAAATTGGACGAGGCCTCGAAGCGTCAGACACCGAGCATCGGCGCAGGCACACGATACAGACAAGCATTGAATCAAGTCATTCAGCTCATGGTTCAGAGAGAGCAGTTTGCAAACATTCCCGTGGCTGACCTATCTCCAGAGTATTATACAGCACTAGAAGAGATGATCAATGAAGGCCTGATTTTTAGGAAAGATTTGGTAGAAGGTCGGAGTGCCCTTGACGAAGAGAGCGAAGTCATCAATTTCACGTTTGATGAGTTTAGAGACTTTTTGTTGGCAGACCATTTGACCATGGTTACATTCAAGGAAGACGCTGAAGCTTTTAACAAAAAGGTGGAGCATTTCATTGACGCCACTTCTCCTGTGGCGGAGGGTGTCAGCAAATATATTTTCTTTGCCTCGAAGAGACCAGAGTGCAGAGATGTATACACAGCTATTGCCGAAACCTCGTGGTACAAAATGATATTCTCGGAATGCATATTTTCTGTTGAGGAAGATCTGATCACTGAGAGGGATTTGACCGAGATCCGTTCAGTGTTCTTTGAAGACACGAAGCGTTCAAATGAGATCATCCATTCCTTGATACGTCGTTGGCAAACGGAATTGTACCCAACGCTCAATATTACCCTGCTTTTCGAGATACTCGATGAGCTTGATGAATCGGCTTATGATGAACTTGTCAAACCTGCATTCAGCATGCCAATGTGGTGGCACACTACGCATTGGCCAATCGAGAAGCTAGGAAACAATATACGTGATATCCTGATGGATCAAAACGCGGAGGATTTGCCTGACCTCGAAAATCTGGCTGAATTGCTTGTCTATCTATTTGGAATTGAGGGGCCAGATGGCAACCTTCCGGCCTATGAGGTATTCGAAGAGTATGCAGAAAGCAAGACTGATATTGCCATTCAGTCGCTAGAAAGGCACATTCATGACTCTAATAGCCAGATAGTCGCACAGGTATGGCGAATGCTGGCGGATCTGTCGCGTAGGGGCAAGTTACCAAAACCGGTAGCAGACGATTTGATAGACAAGGCAAGCCAGTTGCTCTCAGGCGAGAATCCTGAAAGCGCAGGCAGGTCACATTTATGGGCTATAAGGTCTTTCCTGTTGTCTTGCGAGATTGAAGATTCTGCATACTAGAATTACGTGTTCGAGTATACGAATCTTGACCACCAATTAACTTGGAGGGCGTCTTGATTGTACTAATACCTGATAAAGAGAGACATTTCTCAGATCCAGACAAGTATCTCATTGTTCTAGATCGCAGCTATAGCAAGGCCGATTTTCTGCGAGCAGCCCAGGTAGCGAATGGTAGTTACGCAAGCGAGCTTGCGGAACGAATCTACAATTGTTTACTCTCTCACGCCACTGATGTTCTCCGTGAATACCACGAATACTACGCTGTTGAATACCCTGACTTGGAGGCCTTCCTATATTGGAAGTACAATGTCGACCATAGCGTCGCCGCCGAAGTTGTGGGCGGTTTGAAACCCGAGGATTTTCTGGGGCATGGTTATCTGTATTCGGGTGGTGATTATGTCATCGGACAGTTTATAGAGTCGGAACCTGGGCTGGAAATGGTGAGTCAAATTCTCAGGAATCTGCAGGAGGCCGTGAAATGAAGGTGAAAGCGGATTTCGTCACGAATAGCTCATCCACTTCCTTCATAATAATCTCTGATGGGGAATTGACTAGGAAGAGTCTCTTCGCGCTTGTAGGCGTCCCCGAGGAATCTCCACTCAGCCCCATCTTTGAGGCTCTATTTGAGTGCTTGATTGAGAACATGAATCCTGCTAGCGAGTATAGTGCTCGAAGGTACTACGGCTATGATGATCTGGTAGCCTTTGTGCGCGAGGAGTTCTCGGAGGAGATTGCAAATCGAGTCGCCGAAGCACAAAAAAAAGGATCGAAAGTCTACATAGGTGAATTGAGCAGCGAGGATGGCGAGATTGAGAGCTTCTTCTGCTGTGACAGTTTCGAATTGGGAGATGAGAGTATTTACTTAAATGCCCTGGAATGCATATGGTGAAGCATGAGGTTTCAGATTTAGTAGTCAAACAGTTCAGTAGACAGCACTATTGCGTGGTTTTCAACCAAAGAACAGGGTTCTTTGCTCGCATAGAGGAATCCAAACACGAGGAACCTTTTTGGTCTTGGCATGGCCCTGAACTATTGGATATAGCAATCACTAATTGGTGCGACAGAGAATGCGCGATTTGTTATCGTAGTTCCAATCAGAATGGAAAGCATATGCCTGTTCATAACTATGAGATCATCATGCAACAGGCTCAGTATATGCACGTTTTTCAAGTTGCGCTTGGCGGAGGTAATCCCAATCAACATCCGGAATTCTGTGACATCCTTAGGCTAACGAGAGAGAAGTACGGCATTGTCCCTTCTTACACTACCAACGGTCGTGGGCTTACTGAAGAGGTGCTGTTAGCATCAAAGAAGTACTGTGGAGCTGTCGCCGTCAGCGCATACAGCCCATACGAAGAAATGGCAGATGCCATCAGTCTCTTGACCGAGTATGGGATCAAGACGAATGTCCATTTTGTATTGGACAGCTATAGTATCAGTACCGCACTTAACTGGCTCGCTACTCCTCCAGAGTTTCTCAACAATGTAAATGCGATTGTTTTTCTAAACTACAAACCTGTGGGACGCTGCAAAGATCAGACGCTCCTGCTGCGAAATAGTGATGTGATTGCCCAATTCTTCAAAACCGCAACGAGTCGCAAGTATCACTTCAAGGTAGGCTTCGACAGTTGTTTGGTGTCAGGGCTTGTCAGATTTTCGAATATTCCAGAGATCTTCTACGAAGGATGCGATGCAAGTAGGTTTTCAATGTTCATTTCTGAGAACCTGAAGATGTATCCTTGTTCGTTTATGGTCGCAGATTACGATGGAATTCCAATACAAGATGGTAATATGCTTGAGACTTGGCATAGGGGGGAATTGTTCGTGCAAATCCGTGAGACGCTGGCAGCTGGCCATCGTCAAAATTGTGCACATGCCAAGACTTGTCTTGGGGGATGTCCGGTTTTTGAAGAGATAAACCTATGCTCTAACAGGGAAACGAAACGGCTTTGAATGGGTGTAGCGACAAATCCTGATACGGAACAAGCCCTCGAATCCGCCACCCTGGCCCTGTTCGCCGAGCTAGGCTGGGAGACGGTCGACGCCTACCACGAGGTCCACGGCACAGGGCCGGAGGCCACCCTGGGCCGCGAGCACCGCGGGCAGGTGGTCCTCGTCCCCCGCCTGCGGGCGGCGCTGGAGCGCTACAACCCCACCCTGCCACCCGAGGCCCTCGATCTGGCCGTCGAGGAACTGACGCGCGACCGCTCAGCGATGACGCCCGTCCACGCCAACCGCGAGATCACCCGGCAGCTCAAGGACGGGGTCAAGGTCACCATCCGCAGCCCCGAGGGCGAGGAGCGGGTCGAGACCGTCTACGTGGTCGACTGGGACACCCCCGAGAACAACGACTTTCTCCTGGCCCAGCAGGTGTGGGTCACCGGCGAGGTCTACACCCGGCGGGCCGACCTGGTGGGCTTTGTCAACGGCCTGCCCCTGCTCTTTGGCGAGCTCAAGGCCCACCACAAGCGCATCGAGGACGCCTACCGCGACAACCTGCGCGACTACAAGGATACCATCCCCCACCTGTTCTGGTACAACGCCTTTCTCCTGCTCTCCAACGGCAGCGATGCCCGTCTGGGCACCCTCACCGCCGGCTGGGAGCATTTTAGCCGGTGGAAAAAGATCAGCGAAGAGGAAGAAGAGGGCGTCATATCGCTGGAGACCCTGGTGCGCGGCACCTGCGCGCCGGCCCGCTTTCTCGATATCGTCGAGAACTATACCCTGTTCCACGAGACCCAGGGAGGCACGGCCAAGATCGTGGCCAAGAACCACCAATACCTGGGCGTGGAGAGCGCTCTGGCGGCCGTGGGGCAGATCCGCGAGAACCAGGGCAAGCTGGGCGTGTTCTGGCACACGCAAGGGTCGGGCAAGAGCTTTTCGATGATCTTTTTCTCGCGCAAAATCCTGCGCAAGATGGGCGGCAACTGGACGTTCGTCATCCTCACCGACCGCATCGACCTGGACGACCAGATATACAAGAATTTCGCCCGCTGCGGCGTGGTCACCGAGCCGGAGGAGCGCTGCCGCGCACAGAGCGGCGAGCACCTGCAACAGATGCTCGACCGGGAGGATCACCGCTACGTCTTTACCCTGATCCAGAAATTCGGCACCCGCGGCGGCGCACGTTACCCGGAGCTCTCCGACCGGGACGACGTCATCGTCATCACCGACGAGGCCCATCGCAGCCAGTACGACGTGCTGGCGATGAACATGCGCCACGCCCTGCCCAACGCTGCCTTCCTGGCCTTTACCGGCACACCCCTAATCGTCGGCGAGGAAAAGACGCGGGAGGTGTTTGGCGATTACGTCAGCGTCTATAACTTTCGCCAGTCGGTGGAGGATCAGGCCACCGTGCCCCTCTACTATGAGAACCGCATCCCCGAGCTGGAGCTGACCAACCGGGACCTCAACGCCGACATGGAGCGGCTGCTGGAGGAGGCGGAGCTGGACGACGCCCAGGAGGAAAAGCTGGCACGCGAGTTCGCCCGCCAGTACCACCTGATCACGCGCGACGACCGGCTGGAGCGCATCGCCGAGGACATCGTGGGCCATTTCGTGGACCGCGGCTTCCTGGGCAAGGCCATGGTCGTCTCCATCGACAAGCTCACCACCGTCAGGATGTACGACAAGGTGCAGGCCCACTGGCAGCACACGCTGGACGAGCTGAGGGCACGCCTGGCCGCTGCACCGGAAAAGGAGCGGGAGGCGCTGGAGGCCAAGATCGCCTTTATGGAAAAGACCGACATGGCCGTCGTCATTTCCCAGGAGCAGGGGGAGGTGGCCAAGTTCGCCGAGCACGGGCTCGACATCAAGACGCACCGCAAGCGGCTGGTGAACGAGGACCTGGATGAAAAGTTCAAGGACCCTGCCGACCCCCTGCGGCTGGCCTTTGTCTGCGCCATGTGGCGCACGGGGTTCGACGCGCCGGCCTGCTCCACCCTGTACCTCGACCGGCCCATGCGCAACCACACCCTGATGCAGACCATCGCCCGGGCCAACCGCGTCTTTGGGGAAAAGGTCAACGGCCTGATCGTCGATTACGTGGGCATCTTTCGCGAGCTACAGCGGGCGCTGGCCATCTACGGCTCCGGCGCTGGCGGCGGCATCCAGGAGGGCGACAGCCCCGTGGAGGACAAGGATGCCCTGGTCGAGCGGCTGCGGGAGGCGATTGGCGAGGCAGAGGCCTTTTGCGGCGAGCGCGGCGTGGACGTCAGGCCGATCCTGCGCAGCGAGGGGTTCGAGCGCATCGCGTTGATGGACGACGCTGTAGAAAGGATCATCGTCAACGACGAGCTCCAGACCCGCTACCTGGACCTGGCGGGGGACGTCGACCGCCTCTTTCGCGCCATTCTGCCGGATACGCGCGCCGGGGAGTTTGCCCCCAGACGTCGCGTGTTCGTCGTCCTGGCGGACAAGATCCGCGCCCTGGCCCCCGAGGTAGACATCTCCGGCGTGATGGGGCAGGTCGAGGAACTGCTGGATCGCTCCGTCTCCTCCCGTGGCTACGTCATCCGCGAGCCGGGTGTTCCCTACGACCTGAGCCAGATCGACTTTGGGGCGCTGCGCCAGCAGTTCGAGCGTGGGCGCAGGCGCACCGAGGCGCTAAGGTTGCGCTCCACCCTCGACGCCAAGCTGCGGCAGATGATCCGCTTGAACAAGAGCCGCCTGGACTACCTGGCCGAGTTCCAGCGGCTGATCGACGAGTACAACGCCGGCTCGCGCAACGTCGAGGAATTGTTCGAGGCGTTGGTCACGTTCGCCCGGCGGCTGGACGAGGAGGAGCAGCGCCACATTGCCGAGAACCTGAGCGAGGAGGAGCTGGCTGTGTTCGACATCCTCACCCGCCCCGGTCCCGACCTGTCTGCAAGGGAGAAGCGCGAGGTCAAGCGTATCGCCCACGAGCTGCTGGACACGCTCAAGGCGCACAAGCTGGTGCTGGACTGGCGCAAGCGGCAGCAGTCGCGCGCCGCGGTGCAGCTGGCCATCCAGGACCTGGTGTGGCGGTTGCCCAGGTGCTACACCGACACGCTGTGCGAGCAGAAGAGCACCGCCGTCTACCAGCACGTCTACGACAGCTACTACGGCGCGGGGCAGAGTGTGTACGCGGTGATGGGAGGAGGGAACATCCGATGAAAAGAATGCCTACGCCAACAAAGCGCCAACTCTTGCTTGCTGGGCTGATTGCGTTTATGGTAGTACTTCTCACTTTTGTCTCTGCCACGGTCGCTACCTCTAGAGACGTCTCACCAGTTCAGCTCACCGAGGCCGAGCCCAACGACGATTTCGATGATGCCAACCTGGTGTACGTTCCAGGTTTCGTCACGGGCAGCGCTTGGAACTCGGTCACGGATACAGACTACTTTGTGATGGAAACAACGCTTGGAGAGCAGTATCGAGCAAGCGTCAACATCTTGTACTCAGATGGTCTGGCGCTGAGGATGGTCCTATATAATGGTGACCGAAACTTTGTCTGTGAAGTCCGTTCTCGTCCAGTCACATTGAGTTGCCGTGGGCGGCAACTACGACTACCTACTATATCCAGGTTGCTGCGTCCATCCTCACCGAAACCATACAGACTGCTTATTATCGTCTAGATATAGACTGGGTGGCTCCCACGCCTACACCTACGCCCTTCGAGATCACTTTGCCACTGATCCTCAAATCTGCAGATGTGGTTGAGCGACAGACCAACCCAACTCCAATTGACACGGAATAAGAATGAGGCAATGCTGGCTGCGGAAAGCCCGCTTCAGCCTCAACGGGAACGAGTCCATCGTCCTGCTCTCCCCCGACCACGTCCAGGTGGGGGAGGGGGCCGTGCGCCGGAGCCGCTTCATCGCCCCGCACATGATGGCGGCGACAAACAATCTGATCTTGACTCGTGTTACGGCGTGGGTGCGGAATGTGCCCCAGGCGCGATGGCGCTTCGCAGCGCACCTGGACGAAGCACTCCACTCGTGTTGGGCTATTCACTCCTAACTTTGCACAAGCCTTGATGTGGGCGATCACTGAGCTTGACAGGTTTGTTATTCGTGATATAATATGCAAGGTTGTATATTGTTAGTTAGATTCCAAGGGGATTGAGTTAGACATGTCCACCCGGCTGGTTATCCTGGGGTTCCTGTGCGGACGACCGCTGTACGGCTACGAGATCAAGCAGATGATCGAGCACGTCATGGGCGATTGGACCAACATCGCCTTTGGCTCTATCTACTATGCGCTCGGCAAGCTGGCTGACGAGGGGTTCGTTGAGAAGGTGGGTACCGAGCAAGAGGGTGGGCGTCCCTCGCGCACCGTCTATCAGATCACCGATACCGGGCGAGACGAGTTTTTGCGCCTGCTGCGGGAGGTGTGGGATAGCGTGGAGCGGCAGACCTTTGACTTTGACATTGGCCTCAGTTTCATGAGCGCGTTGCCTATTGATGAGGTGAAGGGGTATCTGCGGAAACGGGTGACCCACCTGGAGCACATCCTGCAATACCTCGAGGCGCATCAGGCGGAGGAACTGGCGGATACCGACCATGTACCCACGCATTTGGCGACGGCTGTTTTTGATCACCATCGGCGTCATCTCCAGGCCGAGCTTGACTGGATGCGGGAGCTGTTGCAGGACGCGGAGCAAGGGGTCTATGATGACGAGCTTGATTGGATGCGCGGGCTGTTTGAGTGGAAGGAGCAGGAGGATGTCGATTGAGTTTCTCTCTTTTTTTGAGTCTGGTACAAGCTTGTATATTTGATGTTTTATATAAGGATGAAACCCATGGATAGAGAGCGCCAGGACAAACACGTTGCTGATGAGTTTGATAGACAGGCCGGTCACTACGACGACTCGCTCACGGTTAGCTCCTTCCAGCGTCGAACTCAGGCCCTGGTCGTCGGCCAGATGCGCGTCGAGAAGGGCATGCATATCCTCGACCTGGGCTGTGGCACCGGCACGGCGACCATCGAGATCGCTTCAAAGCTGGAGGGGACCGGGAAGGTTGTGGGCTTGGACCTTTCCGAGAAAATGATCAAGCAAGCCGAACGCAAGCTCGCGGAGTTGGAGTGCACGAATGTGGCATTTGTGGTGGGGAGCGGGACCGAGTTGGGCTATGACGGGTGTTTCGACTGTGTCATCAGCACAAACGCCTTTCACCATTTCGGTGATAAGGAAGGGGTGTTCTCCCAAGTGTGGCGGTCCCTGAAACCCGGCGGCATCTTTTTGGTGCAGGATATCTGCGACGATTTTATCCTGATGAAGGTCGTAGACCTGGCCGGCAAGCTTGGCGAGAGGGCACACGTTGGGAGCACGACCTCACAGGGACTGAGGCAGTTGTTGGCCGCGGCGGGTTTCTCCCAGATTGAGGTGGAGGTCACCAAGCTGAACTGGTTCTGGGGAATTATGATCGGTAAGGGTGCAAAGTGAACCGGTCTTGAGCAAGGAGGGAGGTCGAAAATGGCGAGTTTCTTGCAGACGTTGAAACAGTTTGTGTCTCCAGGTGGGATTGAAGGCTGCTTTGCGACCATGTACGCTGAGTGTGCCAGGAATTCAGAGGCGATGAGAGACGACTACAGAAAGCTGGCTGCCGCGGCGGCTTCTGCGATCCAGAGCGGGAAGGTGCTTGAAGTCGGGCCGGGGCCTGGGTACGTCTCCATTGAGATGGCCCGGCTTCTGCCGGAGGCGGAGATCGTTGGGCTAGACATCTCTGAAACAATGGTCGAGATCGCGACGCAGAATGCGGCCGAGCACGGCGTGTCGGAGCAGGTGGTATTCAAGCGAGGGGATGCTTCAGATATGCCGTTCGAGGATTCCTCGTTCGACTTTGTCATATCGTGTGGATCGCTTCACCACTGGAAAGAGCCAACGCGGGTTTTCAAGGAGATCCATCGCGTGCTGAGGCCGGGCTGCCGTGCCCTGGTGGACGATCTGCGGAGGGATGTTCCCAAGGAGCGCATAGGGGAATGGGTGAGTGCCCACAAATCGCGCTTCATGCGCTGGGGAGCCAGACACTCGTTCTCGGAAGCCTACACCCCCCAAGAGATCAAAGACCTCCTGGAGGGTTCTGGGTTTGAGAGCTTTGACGTCAAGGTTGGGGAATGGGACATGGAAATCTGGCTGAGGAAGCGGCATACCAGGACGGGAGGCATGACATGAAACGCGTACCAGAGAGTGAGGCGATCGCCGAACCGGTAGATGCTAGCCGGTTCAACGAGGTGATGGGCAGCAACCGGTTCAGGCAGGCGGATTACCGGCGGCTGGCCCACCGGGCGGTGGACATGGGAATCCCGCCGGGAGGAAAGGTGCTGGATATGGGCACGGGGCCGGGCTTCGTGGCTATCGAGGTAGCCAGGTTGCTGCGAGGGACGGGCTACCAGGTCGTGGGGATGGATCTTTCTGCGGCGATGCTGGCGCTGGCTGCCGAGAACGCGGCGAAGGCGGGTCTGAATGGCGTATTGTCCTGGCGCGAAGGCGACGTCAAGGCAATGCCCTTCGACGATGGCGAGTTCGACTTGATCGTCTCGAACGACTCACTGCACCACTGGGACGATCCGCTGCCGGTGTTTGACGAGATCGCGCGGGTGCTTAAGGATGACGGGCGCTGCATCGTCCACGACTCGAAGCGCTTGCAGCATTGGTGGCCGTGGCTGTTCGTCAAGACGATCAGCCTCACCGTCCCGCGAGGTTTTCGCGTCCACTGGTGGAACTCGATCAGGTCGTCCTACACGGCAGATGAGCTGCGGGCTATCTTAGGGCGCTCGCGGCTGGCGGATCGAGGAAGATTTTATGGAGTTGATGGTTGTGAGGTAGATATGCCCAGATTGGTCAAGGGAGCCAAGTGGACGTTCGGTTGGGCGGTCGTTGGGCCGGAGCGGGAGATCGCCATCCCGCCGGAGGCGTGGGATGAGTATGGTTTCCAAGCAGGTGACGAGGCGATCTTCACCCCTGGGAGCCGCAAGTCGGGTGGGTTCGGCATCAGCACATCGGTCTTGATGACCGAGGCCAGCGGGAAGATGGGAGGCACCAATCTGCACGAGCTGGGCCGGAGCCGTTTCGGTGATGGATGGGTGGTTGTGCCGCCGGAGGTGGGTGCCAAGTCCGGCGACCGGCTGCTGGCGGTGCGCGGCAGTTGCTACGGATTGGGGTTCGTCGTACGCGGGCCGATCTACGAAGAGGCGCTGAAGCATCCAGAGTTGGAAGTGTTCGCCTGATCATTGGAGGTGGAGATGGCTATCAAGCGATTGTTCAGCAATCCTGTCGAAACGACGACACCGACGCACAAGCGAATGGCGATGACCATGCTGCTCGTCTGGCTGGCCTGGTTTTTCGTCAACCTCGGCGCGAACGGCCTGTTCTACGTGTCGCTGCACGGACGGCCCGGCGCGCGCCTGCCGGGGGAAATCCTCTACTACCTGGGCGTCTCCACGGTGGGCATCGTCGTGGCGCTGCATCTTTCCAGAAAGTGGAACCTGGAAATGCCGCTCCTGCCAGAAAAACGTGGCGTGGGCTTTTGGATCGGTACGGCGGCGTTCCTCGCCCTGGCGGTCTTTCTGGGCGTGAACGCCATGGCGGACCAGGGGATGACGTTGGCCGACGCGGCGCAGCGGCCGCCGGTGTGGATCGTCGCCCCGGTTTTTGTGCTGGGACCGACGATGCTGGCCTACACGCTGCTGTGGTATGGCTTCTACCTGCCCGGCATCCGGCGGCTTTTCGACGGCTCGAAGATCGCGACCGTCCTCGCCATCGTGCTGACCGCCATGATCTATGGGGTGTATCACCTGGCAAGTATCGACGAGCTGTTGACGCTCTCGGCCATGCTGGAGGAAATCCTCATCACGACCTGTATCGGCGTCGTCTTTGGGATCTACGTGGTGCTTGCCCGCAGCCTTCTCGTGGCCTTCCTGGTCAACTGGCTGATCAACTGGTTCGTCTTTACGCCTGTGGAGACATTTCACCCTTCCCCCGTTCTGTGGCCGCTGGGGTACATGGTCTTGGCCATCGTCTGGCTGACCTACCGCTTCCTCTGGGTCGAGGAAAAGCAATAGCAGACGAGTGGAATAAACTTGTAGGAGGTCAATGTGGAGATTCTAATCATTGGAGCGATCTTTTTCGTGATCGCACTCGTGGTGCGGCGCAAGGAGGCGTTCCGGTTTCGCTGGCAGCCCACGCAGCACACGTGGGTTGCCGTGGGATCTGGCTTGCTGGCCTTTGTCTTCAGCGCGTCGCTGTTGCTGTTCGAACCCGGGTCGCTCCCGGCACAGCTCATCCACAATGGGCTGATCTACGTCTTGTGTGGCGCTTTGATCCCCTGGGGCTATACGATCCTGGTGGAGCGAGAAACACCGGCCGCGCTAGGGCTCAAGCGGGAGCGGTGGGTGCTGAGCCTGATCCTAAGCCTAGTTATGGCAGGTCTGTTCGTGCCCATACTTCTGTTTGAGGGCGATCTGGCCAGTGTGGGGTGGGGGAACGTGGCAAAGGCGTCGTTCGTGTTGACCGGGGCCGGCGGCCTCTTTGAGCTGTTCCTGTACTATGGCTTCATCCACCTGCGGCTAGAGAAGGCATTCGGTACGATCCCGGCGATCCTGCTGACGTCGGCGATCTACGTGCTGTGGCACGTGGGAACGCAGTTGCCGCTGGAGCCAGATTCCCTGTACGCGATGTGGAAGCTCTTCTGGGTCGGGGTGATGTCGCAGTCGCTGTTCAGTATAACACGCAACCTGCTGGTGATCTGGCCCCTCTTCCACGCCGTGGGCGTGATGCTGGATTTCGCGGTCAACATCGGCGCGGTGGAAGGTATAGGCCACAACCTCCCCTGGGCGGTTGGGGTGGTGGTCGTGATAACCGTTATTGCTGTGGGTTTGGCCGTCGTATCGACCAGGAATCGGGAGCGCGTGGGATCGTGAGGTTCTGGCGTTGATTCGATAGCCCACCGCATTGCAGCGGTGGGTTTTCTTCTTGACAGGCTCCGTAATTAGTTGTATAATACAACTGTTGTGTGTTACAATTATTTTAGGAAGGTGAAAGTGTCACTTTCAAACAAAGCATATCTCCAGGTCAACCAAGCGCTGTTCAGCCTGGCGCACGCGTACGAGTCGCGCATGGCCGGGGAGGAGACGCGCAACACGCTGAGGTTGAGGCTATCGGATTGCTCGGTGCTGATGGTGTTGGGCCAGTTTGCGCCGCTCAACGCGCGTCGATTGTCCGAGCTGATGGACGTCAACCCTGGCACCATCTCGGTGTACGTGCAGCGGTTGGTCGAGATGGGGCTGGTGCAAAAGGAGCAGGATGCAGAGGATCGGCGCAACTGGTGGCTGACGTTGACCGAGGCGGGCCAGGCGGCCGCGCAGGGCGTCATCGGCGGGGCGGTGGAGTACACGCGCGATTTCCTCGCAGCGCTGGACGAGGACGAACAGCAGACATTGCATCGGCTGCTGCTTAAGGCCGCGCGCGACTTGGGGTTCGACTGGCTGTAGGGGGGAAGGCGATGGGACGCAAGCTGGTCCTGGTCAATCCGGTCAACCCGGCGCGGACGGGGCTGACGGTCAACAAGAGTTCCCGCTTCCCGCCCCTGGGCTTGGGCATCGTCGCCGCGTTGACGCCCGGGCACTGGGGCGTGGATTTGGTGGACGAGAACTGGGAGCCCTTTGTCTATCAGGATGCCGACCCTTCGACGGGCTCAGGGCAAACTCTGGTGGGGATCACGGCCTTTACCGCCTCGGCCAACCGGGCCTACGAGATCGCCGCTGCTTACCGGGAGCGGGGCGTGCCGGTGGTGATGGGCGGCATCCACGCCTCGATGTGCGCCGACGAGGCGCTGCGGTTCGTGGACGCTGTCGTGGTCGGTGAGGCGGAGACGGTTTGGCCACAGGTGGTGGCGGACGTGGAGGCCGGTCAACTTCGGCAGGTCTACCGGGGGGAGTGGACGGACCTGGTGGGATTGCCGCACCCGCGCCGCGATCTGTTCCATCCCGGCTATATGTTCGCCTCCGTACAGACCTCGCGCGGCTGCCCGATGGACTGCGAGTTCTGCTCGGTGACGGCCTTCAACGGGCGGCGCTACCGCCGTCGCCCGCCGGAGGAGGTGCTGGACGAGCTGGAGACGATCCCGCAAAAGATGCTCTTCTTCGTTGACGATAACATCATCGGCTACGGCCGGGAATCGCGGGAGCAGGCGCTGGCGATCTTCCGTGGCATGGTCGAGCGCAAGATGGACAAGTGGTGGTTCTGCCAGGCGTCGCTCAACTTTGCCGACGATGAGGAGGTACTGCATTGGGCAGGGCGCGCGGGGTGCAAGATGGTCTTTTTGGGGCTGGAAGCGGAGGAGGTGGACGTGCTGGCGGAGGTCAACAAGCGCCTCAACTTACGGCGGGGTGTGGAGAGCTACGAGGAAGCGTTTCGCCGCATCCATCGTGCGGGCATCGCCGTGCTGGGGGCCTTTATTTTTGGCATGGACGGCGACACGCCGGAGAGCCTGCGTCACCGCACCGAGTATATGGTCCACAGCGGGGTCGACGTGATGCAAAAGACCTTTCTGACACCGCTGCCGGGGACGCGATTGTTCGATCAGTTGCGGAATGAGGGCCGGTTGCTCTACACCGACTTTCCCCGGGACTGGGAACGCTACGACATGGGCGAGGCAGTCCATCGACCACAGGGGATGACGCCAGAGGCACTCACGCAGGTGATGGGGGAATCCGGCCGGCGCATGTACGCTTGGCCGGTGCTGGTGCGCAAGGCGGTGCGCACGCTGTGGGAGACGCGAAACCCGATGGCGGCCATGTTCGTCTGGCAGTCGAACGTCAACTATCGCAACGTCTCCGCGGCTAGGTAGCGGACAGACTGGCGATGTCTTTCGCCATGTGTATGCTTCCCTCGACGCCGAACCACCGGCAGAAGCGGGGGTCGGTGATCCGCTTGACCTCCCGAAAGCCCACGTGCTCGTAGAACCGGCGCGCGTCTTCGTTCTCGACGAGTACGTCGAGCACTATCCTCTTCAGCCCCTTCGACCGTGCCTGGTCTGCGGCGGATTCCATCGACTGTGTAGCGATACCCTGCCTGCGCGCCTCGGGCAGCACCGCCAGCGCTTGGATGGTATAGTCCTCGTCGGACAGAGGCTCAAACGTTCTGGCCATGTTGATGATGGCGCCTATCAGGCGGGGTAAGTGCCACGGGCGGACGATCTTGAGCCACTTGAAACGGATCTCGCTTCCCATGGCGCGCTGGGCCATCTCCCACGACTCCGGGTCGAGGCCCAGGAGTAACCCCACGACGGCTCGACTGAACTCGCCGAAGTCCTGCCCGTTCCGCTCGGCGACGAAGGCGTGGCTGTAGCTGTACATGTGTTTGGGAATGGGAAAGAGCTCCCGCCACACTCGGATGGCGTTGCTCGCCGGCCCGCCCCAGATGGTCTCAGAGGGGCCAGGGCCGCTGAGGTACATCAGATAGCCTGCCTGTGGCGCGTCCTCGGGTTGTGCAGAGCGAATGGCGATCCGTTGAGTCTCCATTATTCTATCTTGCCTTTCTTTTCCAGAAGCGGGAAGATGATCTCTCCTATCAGCGTGTTGAGCGCGTGCATCAGGATGCAGGGGTAGATGCTGCCGGTCCTCCAGTATACGAACGATATGAGGAACGTCCCCAGAAAGATGAGGAGCATAAAGCCCGGCCCGGACAGGCAGTGGATGCTCGTAAAGATGAGGGAGGTGAACAGGAAGGCGAGGAAAACGTTGTCCAGGTTTTGGAAAAGGGCCGTCTGGACGTAGCCCCGGTAGATGATCTCCTCCAGGATCGGGATGCAGACCACGACGATGAGAAACATCGCGATGATGCTACGCTTTGAGTTCAGGTAGTCGCTCGTCCGGGGGAACCAGTCTCTATCCTTGCGGCGCTGCCAGAACATGGACCATCCAAGGGCTTTCATGAGCCACTGTACGACGGGGTACAGCAGCCCGCCGACGATCACACCGCCTATGGCGTACAGTATGCCTTCAAGGGATAGACCGCCACGGAAGCCCAGGATACTCAGAGGCAGGTCGTTCTCGCTCAACAGATAGAAGAGGATCGCCACTGTGACGATTTCCCAGAAGGCGATGATTGCGTAATAGACATGCAGCTCTCCCAGTTTTATCACCGAGGCGATCTTGCGGAGATTTAGCCCGAGTAGAGGCAAGATGGCGTACACAGTCAGGGCGAGCATCCCTGTCCTGAGCCAGGCCAAAGGCAACCATTCGAGTCTAAGCATGACCAGCCTCCTGACAGTGTTGAATCAGGGCAACAATCCTTGCTCTAGCTTGTCGAGTACACTTTGCAGCCACGTCAGTTCAGCCTCCAATCGAAGAAGCCAGTGGTCGAAGAGTACACAGGCTCCCTCAAGATATGGCGCTCCCTGATGCCCCTGTGCAAATCCCGCCTTTTCCCCCTTCAGCATCTGGAGTCCCTGCTTGAGCACAGCCCTCCGCTCCTCTAGGAGCGCTCGTACCTCCTGGGCCGGCAGGGCAGCCATGAAGCGCAAGCCAATGTCTATGGGGTCGTTCTGGTACTCGACAGTGCCCAGTGCCTCGCGCAGCAGGCGCAGGAATTCCTCGCGCCCGCTCTCGGTGATCTGGTACACGTCGCGAGAGGGGCGTTTGCCTACCTGCTCGGTGCCGATTTTCTCTACAAAGCCGTCCCTGGCCAGTTTATTCAGCGCGGAGTAGATGGCCCCGTAGGAGATGCTGGCCCATTCGGCCATCGCCTCGTGCTCGATGCGGCGCTTGACCTCGTAACCGTGCATCGGGCTTTCTTGTAGGAGGCCGAGGATGATGAGCTTAGCTGACATCGTAGTTTGCTCCTTATATTATGCACAAAATATTATATCACAAGGTATATAGTTGTCAAGGGAGTTCGGATGTTCCTCAGATCGAGAAGCCCGCTGCGGCAATGCAGCGGGCCGTCGAATTGATGGACTGGCTATGGTTCGTATTTTCCTGTCCACTCCGGCCTCGACTCCGGCGGCCAGCCGCCGGGCACGTCCTTGCTTCTCCCGACGTAGCGGTAATCGCAGCAGGAGCCGTCGTTGGCCAGGGTTTGTGTCCTCCTGACCTCGACGCCGAGCGATTGCCACAGCGCCCAATCGGTCAGGCACAGGTAGGGGACGAACTCCTCCACCCCCTGCGCGCGCCAGAATTTGAGCAGGCCGCACTCGGTCACGTCGAGGCCGTATTCGAAGGTCTCGCCGTCACCCTCGACGTACGCGCACACCCAGTCGCCGGGGTAGTGGTGTAACTGGGTCTGGCGGGCCGTTTCGCGCCACTGGGCTTTGCGTTTCTCTGCAAAGTATCCCCGCGCCTGCCACCATCGCAGCGGCGCAGGGATGAGGTTGTAGCCCTCGGCAGCCATCTCGTAGATGATCTGCCCCACCTGGCGCGTCGGCACCCCTTCATCCCGCAGGATGCGCACCAGGGGGATCAACATCGAGGGGCGGACCAGGTACTTGGTGAACTCGTTCTCCGCGCCGCCGATGTAGGGGAACTGGAGGATGAGCGATTCGAACATCGGCCGGGTTTGCGCCAGCCAGTCGTCTACCTGTGCTCCATCAAAGCGGCGAGCCAGGGGTCTTTTTTGGAATCTGATGGTAAGATCGAATTCCCGCATGATCTTGGCTTTTTTCTGCAGATAGTAAGCGTTCTCTGAGTTGGGCATTGGGTATCTCACTTTGTCCCATAGATGATGCCGACTTTGCCGACCATGAACGGCAGTTTGAGTGCGGTAGGGATAAAGCCGGAGCTGCTCGTATCCATGAACGCGACCTCGGCGATTCCCCATCCTCTGATGATCTCTAGCAGATCGTCCACCTCGCCATATAGCTCTTTGACTAGGAACAGGTCCTGGAATGCAAAGTGTCCGCCCTTTTTTATTACCCGCAGGGCTTCTTTGACGACCTCGCGCTTGTCTTTGGCGTCGCTCACCTCGTGGAAGACAAAGTTGCTGATGGCGGCGTCAAAGAAGCCATCTTCGAAGGGCAAGGCGGAGGCACTGGCCTTCTGAAAGTCCGTCCGCTCGGCGACGCCTGCGGCTTCCGCATTGCGCTCGCAGACTGCCTTTGAATAGTCCCATGCCTTGCCCCAGTAATCAATGCCGGTCACGTGTCCATCAGGATGGCGCTGGGCCAGGGCGATGGTCAGCGGCCCGTTGCCGCACCCGATGTCGAGCGCTTTACCTTTGCCGTTCCAGTTGAGGCGATCCAGCACCAGCTCCCAGAGCTTGGTCTGGATGTCCCCGCCGCGAGGGGAGAATGCGTAGCGGGCGTATGCAAAGTAGACAAGCGCGGCGAGAAAGGGTACTGCGCCGATGACAAAGGCCACGTGCAGGAAGGACAGTCCCAAGAACAGAGCGCCCAGGACGGCCGAACCGTAGATCAGTTTAGTGGATACCCAATTGCCATAGTTTGTGGTTTGTTTGGTCATCTTTTGCTCCTCAAGTGATCTGAACTAGATCCCAGCGATCACGATGCAGTGGGTCTCGTTGATTCGTCCAAACCTCGTCCCATCTTCAGCCGTGAGGTAGGCCGATTCTAGATCGGACGGTGTGTAGTGCGAGAGCATCTTGAATCCACGCTCGGCGAGAAACCCCTCGATCGCGCCATCTTCGATGCCGAATATCCACCCCTCTTCCGCGCGAGCGACGGTTCCACGGACATCTTTTTCGCCGTAGAGTGTGTTCTCGTATCGGAGCACCGAGGCGCGGACGTAGTCGAAGGCAACGATGCTCCCCTCCGCCGCACTGCTGTGGATAAAGGCCAGCGTGCCGTCCACGGCCTCGGCTTCCAGGTACATCGTCACGCCCTCCCACAGGAAGAGCGTCTGTTGCCCATCTCGATACCCCGCCTCCGACAGCACATCGGCAAGGCTCTGCTTGTTAAAGTCAATGGATACAAAGACGAGTGACTTGGGCAGTGCGGTCTTTTTCCGCTTGTATACCTCGCGCTTGTACCGCTGTGTGGCGTCGATATCCAGCTCGAAAATCGTTGTGCCCTTGTTCTTATCCTGAAAGCGCAGTGCCCGCGTGTCCATGCCAGCGCCGAGCAGCACGACCTGAGGAAAGCCGTGGTCCAGCGCATCCACAAAGACCTCGTCGAGCAGTTGCGTCCTCGCCGTAACGTACTCGTATATGCCGGATGGAAACAACTTGCGCATACACAGTTTTCGCAGGAAGGGAACGTTGAACAGGATGCGGGGCATGGGCGGAAGAAAGATCTCGGCCAGATAATCAGGCCCACGGAAGCGTTCGTCCTGCTCCCTGGCGGCACACGCCCGCGAAAAGCAGGTGTAGCCCGCTGTGCTCGATCCCTTGCGTTCAATCTTTCGTTCTGTCATCTCTGTTTCACCTCTATTTCTGTGCTATGGCCGCGATCCAGTTCTTCTCGGGGAGCGTGTCGATCTCCACTTGAGCGTACCCGGCCTCGCCCAGGCACTGGCGGGTCTCTTCCGGCGTTTGTAGCTGAAAATCGGCCAGGCGCGACCACGTGGTGTTTCGTTTCTCGAACCTCGCGTCCACGTACGCCTCGTTGGCAATCAAGAGGGTGCCGCCCGGTTTCAGCACGCGCCGCACTTCCCGCAGATCGTCCACCGGGCTGGGCCAGAACATGGTCGTCTCGAAGGCCGTCACTATGTCAAACGCGTCGTCGGGGAAGGGCAGCTCGCAGACACTGCCGTGCTTGATCTCGACGCGGCCCTGCTTGATGAGCGCCTGATTAACCCGGCGGGCTGTAAGGAGCACGTCCTCGGAATAGTCCACGCCGCAGACCTTGCCATGGGGCGCGGCCTGGGCCAGGATTTTGACCGCGCCGCCTCCACCACACCCCACATCGAGGATAGCGGCGTCGGGCGCGATGGTGATGTGCTCCAGCCCCCAGCGCCAGACCTTTTCGTGCTCCCTGTTCATGCCCAGTCCGGCGAATCCTGCCAGCCATCCCGTCGGCTTGCGAAACTGCTTGAACATCGCTTGCATGATACCCATGTTGAAGAATCTCCCTAGGCTTCTATGAACTTGGGCGGCCATCCATCTCGCAATGGATAGACAGATGTCCTCGGCCCTGCTTGTATCGGAAGTCGCACACCTCGGCGCCTTCGGCGATCGTCTTATAGCGCACCAGCCCTCTGTCGAAGGTACAGCTCACGACACAGTCACTCAGACGCGTACATGGCGCCAGCCCTATCGCTGCTCAGCGAGCGCGTCGCCTTGAGTACCCATTCGCCGAACCCAAGGCTCAGTCCAATGGATGATAGGGCAACGATGCCCCACTTGACCAGGGCGGGAGCCATCCAGTCGCGCAGAAGCAGCGGCAGGAGCATCACGGGGACGTAGTGCACCAGATAGATATTGTAGGCGTTCGACGTGAGCTTCTGGTTGAGTAGGTACGAGCGGTTCCAGTATCGCGTGGCGAAGGAGACCAAGACGGCCACGAACGACAGGCTCAGGAACGCATACAGGAGTGAGAACGAAGCCAGAAATGGCGTGGAGGGAGACGGCGTCCCGATCAACGTCTTGCCCATCGGCATCAGGCCGACCAGCGACAGCATACAAGCCGGTCCCCAAAAAGCGAGCCGCCCCATTCCCTTGCCACCTGCGAACCAGTCGTTGACGTAGGCATACACGCCGAGCGCAAAGTAGCTGGCGTAAAAGACCAGCTTGATGGTTTGGAACTGGATGACGTTTCCAAGGGTGAACCACTTCCAGTTGCTCACGTTGGTACCCAGCAGCCAGTCGGCCACGAAGGAACATGCCGCGGTCAGCAGCACAAATGCAGGCAGTGTTACCCAACGGGGCGTCCCGGATGCCCCCAGACGGATGGACGGCATCCATCGTCTCCTGGCTTCGTAGAGCAGGCAGAATCCGGCAAAGAAGGTCAGCAATACCGGGAGGAACCATACATAGCGCTGGTAAAACTGCTCGGGCATGGGTAAGTACTGGCTCATGTCCAAAAAGCCGAAGCGGAACTCGGCGATCTTGGCCAGGCTGGCGATCCAATGATCTCCATAGGCTGCCCGCTGTATTCCATAGTGGGTGGTGTGGGCATAGTCCAGTGCGGGGAGCACAAATACGACGATGAGCAGCCAGGGGATGCCCAGTCTCTTGAGCTTTCCCTTGAGAAATGTCCAACTCCCCTTCTTTCTCAAGGACGGCAGAGCAAAGTAGCCGGCGATGAAAAAGAACATGATCATCACACCGATGTCGAGCAGCATCAAGAGGATGTCAAGGACGCGGCTCGTCTGCGCGTCGTGAAAGGGCCAGAAAGGCACCATGTCGGTGTAGCTGCACGCAGCGTGAAAGGCGACGATTGACGTCGCCATCGCGAAGCGTAGGTTATCGAAAAAGAGCAGGCGCGTCCTCGTCATGTTGTTCGTCGCTCCTGATTCATTAGACTTGTGGCGCAATAGGCGTTCCCCGCCATATGTGGCGGTTGGACAGCACAATTTGTGCCCTTTGACCGCCATATGTAGTCAATTCTGCTATTACACCACAAGTCTATTGATATGAGCACTAACCCTAGATCGCGGATCTTGGACAGGACGCCGTGCAGCGCGGCTTGATCGAGCAGACCGGAGAGGACGGTCTCGCCGCTGGGCTCCTGGCGGACGGTCAGTCCCTCGAACCAGTTCGACCAATCGGCGGTCAGGTGTCCCGCCACCCGGATCTCGTAGCGCTGTCGCTTCATCCTTGTGTCTTCCTCAATGTGCATGCGGAATCTCACCTCTGATGGCTATAGTATATCCGATAGAGGCGAGATTGTCGTCACGCAAAAGTGTCAATTATGGACGGGAGAGTTGATGGCTCGAAAGTGTTAGTCTTGGCCGGTGGGGAGCAATCCAAGCTCGCGGGCCCGCGCGACGGCCTGTGTGCGACTTTTCACATCGAGCTTGCCGTAGATGCTGCTGGTGTGTCGCTTGACCGTGTTCAACGCGATGACGAGCTTTCCGGCGATGTCCTTGTTGGAGAGGCCCTGGCTGATGAGGTGCAGGACGTCGAGCTCGCGGGGGGTGAGGGGCTCGAGGAGAGCGGAAGGGCGGGGGAACGGAGGAGCGGGGGGGCGAGCAATCTTTATCTCGAAGGCGGCCAGCAGTTGGTTTCCATAGTCCGGGTAGACGTTGTGCGATGCTGCTTGGCGCAGCAGGGACGCCATCGGCTTGCCTTCGTTGAGGTACATCCGCATGTAGCCCTCCGGTTCGGCCAGCGCCAGCGACCGCTCCAGCGAGGCCAGCGCAGCGGACGTGTCGCCCAGGGCCTGGAGAGCCAGCGCCTTGAGTGCGCAGACTTCGATGACGTGCAGGAAGGCGCCGGCAGCCTCGGCAGGCGCCAGGAGCGACTCCAGTGCGGCCAACGCCTCTTCTGCCTTGTCCTGGGCCAGGCACGCCCGCGCCAACATCGTCTGCAGGGTCTCGACGAAAGCAGCGGGCAACTGTTGGCCGCGCTCACTGGACGCGAAGGCAGCCTTTATCCCCTCCACCCAGCGCACGGCCTTTTCGGGCTCTCCTGCCGCCAAGTTCAGGCGCGCCTGCTGCGTGGCTAACCGGAAGTTGACCAAGGAGGAGTCGCCTTCCATAGAACCGAACTCGCGGGCTTTTTCCAGCACATCCCAGGCCCCCTCAATGTCTCCTCTGAGCTGTAGAAGATGGGACTGGGCGGTGTAGGCCTCGTTCAGCGTCTGGACGATGCCCCACTCGCGACACAGCGCCAGCGCCTCGTCCAGCAGATCGGCGGCCTTTTCCAGGTCGTTCCACTCGATATGGATGCCCGCCAGCTCGACGTAGCCCGCCGCGGCCAGAGGAGCTTGCGCCGCGCTTTGCGCCACGCTCTGCGCCGCCAGGTCGATCACCTGCTGGCAGGATTGGGCGGACGCCCGCAGGCGGCCCTGGTGATATTGCGCCAGTGCCAGCCCTTCAGTGGCCTGCGCTGCCAGAAAAACATGGCCATCCTCCAGCGCCATATCGCGGGCCTGGCCGCACACTTGGATTGCCTCTTCGATTCTGTTGTCCATGCTGTACATCAGGCCGCGCGCGATCATTTCTATGGTATCCAGCAAGCGGGTCAATGCACGGCGCAGGGCATTGTTTTCCGGTGACGGCGGCAGGGTTTCCAATGCCTGACGACAATCTCCCAAAGCCTGTCGTGCGGCCTCAAGATGGCCATTCATAAACAATGCCCAGGCGCGATAGATCTGCAAGCGGGGATGGGCGCGCAGCACGTCCTGCGGCAATGCATCCACCCAGCGGAGCAACGTTGTCAGCCGGGCGTCGAGCAGGCTGTCTCCAGCGGCCTGCTCGGCCATCTCCGCGATTTGTTCGAAATCTCCTGCCGCCCGCGCGTGCTTGACCGCCTGTTCGAGCAGGCCGTTTCCCGCGTGCCACTGACTGGCGCGGTGGTGCAGTTCTTCTAATGCCCCCCCTTTCGTCCCCTCTGCCTGCGGGGGGGATAGGGGCGGGAGCTGTCCAAGGCGCTTGCGCAGCAGGTCGCCGAATAGGTGATGGTAGCGATACCAGCGCCGTTCGTCGTCCAGGGGGATGACGAAGAGATTATCTCGCTGCAGGCGCTCCAGCATGTCAGCGCCGTCGCGCCCGCTCGTAAGGGCGTCACACAGCGGCGCGCACAGCCGGTCGAGGATAGATGTTTGGAGTAGGAAGCGCTGTACTGGCTCCGGTTGACGGCTCAAAACCTCTTTGATCAGGTATTCGAGGATGTAGTGGTGGCTGCCGGTGAACGCTTCAAGGAAGGCGTGCGTGTCCTCGCGACCCTGCATCGATAGCGCCGCCAGGTGTAACCCCGAGATCCAGCCCTCGGTACGGGCCTCAAGCGCGGCGACATCCTCTGGCTGCAACCCCAATCCCATCACGCCGTTCAGGAACGCAGCCACTTCCTCCGGTGTGAAGCGCATGTCGTCGGCGCGCAACTCGGTGAGCTGTCCTCGGGCGCGCAGCCGGGCGATGGGCAGCGGCGGGTCGGCGCGGGTGGCGATGACCAGGTGTACCTGCCGCGGCAGGTGGTCGAGCAGGAACGCCACGCCGTCGTGGATGGCCTCTGTGGTGACGAGGTGATAATCATCCAGGACGAAGATGATGGGTTCAGGAAGCACGGCTATCTCGTTGAGCAGGGGCGTGAGGATGGATCGGGCAGGAGGCGGCTGTGGCCCTTGGAGCATTGGCAGCACGGACTGTCCCATCTTTGAGTGGATCGTTTGGAGCGCGGCGACGACGTATGCCCAGAAACGGCCGGGGTCGTTATCGTCTTCGTCGAGGGAGAGCCAGCAGAATTGTAGATCGCAGCTTGCCGCCCACTCGCCGAGCAGCGTCGTCTTGCCGGAGCCGGCGAAGGCGGAGACGAGGGTCAGCCGGTGGTCCAACCGCAGCCCATTGTCCAGTCGCTCGATCAGGCGAGGTCGCTCCACCAGGTTGGGGCGCGGCGGCGGGATATAGAGCTTTGTGGCCAGGAGGGATGTGTCCATCGCATCCCAATCTTACCACGTTTTCCTTCAACTATCAAAAACGCAGTTGCCCGCTTCCTCCAGTCGCCTGACGGATGTCAGCGAGATGCCCAGGTCTTGAAGCCAGTTCAGCAGGCCGAATAGTGCCGATTGGTCGGGGAAGGGGCCGACGAGGACTGTCTCGCCACTGGGTTGGTGGCTCACCGTCAGGCCCTCAAATCGAAGGCGCTGCGGCGAGAGATAGCCTTGGACACGAATTTCGTAGGTCGTCATTCCCGCCGGGTTCACTCGTGGTACACAACCGACGCCGGTTTCCTGTGCACGTGTTTCCGATACCTGTACTTGCTATATCCCAGCATGATAGCCCCGTAGATGGTGTGGGCCTTGGGGACGTTTAGATGCTTTGCCAACACCTTGGGGGCGGATTGAGCGTATCCGTTGATACAGGTTCCCAATCCCAGCGTCTCGGCGTACAGCATCAAGTAGTGCTGCGCGCCCAGGGCGTGATCCCTGCCGGACGGGTCCATGGCGATGCCGGTGAAGAATATCAGGCAGGGGGCGTTGTGAAAGATGTAATCATTCCCATCGTCCATGTGGCGCAATGCAACCTCAAAATCGGCCTGGAGGTGGCGCATGTGCTCCCGCGACTCTGGAGAGAGAAACAGGGCCGCGGGTTTGCTGGCGGTGAGGTTCACCAGCTTTAGCAGCGACCGGGTGTGCTTGGTGAGGGCCTCGCGCAGCTCGGCGATCTTATCTGCATCGGTGACCACGATGAAGGCGCGCTCCTGGCAGTTGATCGACGTAGGCGCCATCCGGGCGACGTCGATCAAGTCCTCGATCACAGCCTTCTCTACTGGTCGATCCTTGAACTCGCGGCAGCTTCTCTTCGTCAGCAGGAATGTTTCCATATCAGGCGGTGATATGATGGATGCGGGCACGGGCGCGAACTCGTCGCTGGCTATACCTTGAATGGAGAGCGCGTTTTGCGGACAGATCGCGACGCAGTGCCCGCAGGCGTGGCAGTAGGCATCACGATTGATCGTAGGGCAGGTATTTCCGTTACGGACGATGACGTCCAGGCCGCACACCTCGGCGCAGAGACCGCAGGCGGTGCACTTTTCTTTATCCAAGACAGGCGTATTCACAAGTTTCCTCCGTTTTGATTGTTGGTTCCTCCCGCAGCGGCCGCATCTGCCCGACGCCTTTTTGCATCAGCGCGGCGTAGAGGGAAGGGCTGATTCGATAGAGCTGCCAGAACAGGCGGTTGAGCCGGGTGTCGATGATGATGGCCCGGTTACGCTCGACGCCGCGCAGGATGGCGCGGGCACAATCGGCAGGGTCTGCCATCTTGAACCCCGACTGCATCTCTGCGATGGCTTCCTCACGCTTGATCCCCACAAAGGCCGCCGTGTCGAGTATGTTAGTCTGGACTGTGCCGGGACAAACGACGCTCACCTTCACGCCCAGCTTGGCGGCCTCGATCCGCAGCGCGGTCGAAAGCCCCACCACGGCGTGCTTGGCGGCGGTGTAGGGCACCGCCAGCGGCATGGGTGCCAGGCCATCCAGGGAGGCGACGTTGACGATGTGACCGAATCCCTGCCCGACCATCACCCGGTAGGCGGCCGTCGTGCCATAAATGACGCCCCACAGGTTGACGTCGAGCACGCGCTGCCAGTGGTCGAGCGTCAAATCGCGCACCTCGCCGCAGATGGCGACGCCGGCGTTGTTGAACATCAGGTCGAGCCGCCCGTGCTGCGAGATGGTCTCGTCCACCAGCGCTTGCACGTCCCCTTCGCGAGAGACGTCCACGTGCATTGCTTGCGCGCGCCTGTGGGCCGCCGCGACCTCCTGTGCTCCCTCGGCGTTGATGTCCGCCACGACGATGGCAGCGGCTCCTCTGCGCCCCAGTTCTTCACACAGCGCCCGCCCGATGCCGGAAGCGCCGCCGGTCACGATGGCAACCTTGTTCTCAAAGTAGCTCACGGGCTCTTCCTTGCGAGAAGATAGTAGTTTACCGGCGTGGGGTGGAGTACGTCAGTTTCAACGCCGGCAAACGCGCATCGCTCAAACAGTTGACGGATGTCTTCCTTCCTATAGTACCCCATGAGTAACTACTCAGCCTACCATTGAGCTACCGCCATATGTGGCAGAAAGCGAGGAAAATGGCTTCTTCTCGCCACATATAGCCGCCCCATGAAAGGAATGATACCTATCAGGTTCAGAAGTCTCTGGATGCCAAGCCCTATTCTGAAAGGCAAAGGAACGGGTTCGGCATAGCAATCTGTCGCGCTGACCAGGTATCCGGAAGGTTTGAGCAGTCTGTGTGCTTCGTGGAGGAGGGCAGTCGGCTCTTTGACAAAGTGGAGTACGTTGAACAGCAGGACGGCGTCAAAAGTTTGATCATCGTACGGGAGCGCATAGCCATCGCACACGCGAAACTCGATGTTGGAGATCGAGACGCTCTCGGCTTTGCTTTTTGCGACAGCGATCATCTGCGGGGAGATGTCCGTGGCAACGACGCTCTCCACGAAAGGCGTGATGCCGAGAGAAATGATCCCGGTGCCACATCCGATTTCCAACACCTTCTGATCGGATGAAAGGACGGCACAGGTCTTTTGGATGGATAGATCGTAAGCATTCTTGTATACCTTGAGATTGCGTTTGTCGTAGCCAGGCGCTTGTCTGTCCCAAAGAGACCTTTCTTTTTCCTGTCGAGTCACGTCGTTCATTGCCTTTTCTCTTTCTGCGCGGACCGAGTGAATATCACTGCTCCGTCCTCCTCAAAGTCAACCGACCACCCCGGTTGACGCCGGAGGGTTTTGACCAGCTTTTTATCCTGACTTTGACTCAGCACGACGAATTGGACGTCTTCTTGGTCGAATCGTCTTAACCAAAAGTCTTGCTCACTGTGGTTCATTGATTCCGTGGCCTCCATCAACTTACTGGCCACAGTATAGCAGGCGGATGGGGGAGTCGTCATCCCCTAATGGGGGATTGAAGTGGGGGATTCTGAACTGTCTATACCAACTCGAGTTCCCTGGCCCGCTCGACCGCTTCGTAACGGCTGTGGGCGTCGAGCTTGCCGTAGATGTGCTTGATGTGCGAGCGGACGGTGCTCACCGCGATGACGAGTTCTTCAGCGATCTCAGGGGCAGAGAGATCGGCGGCCATCAGGCGCAGGACTTCTATTTCGCGGTCGCTGAGGGGGTCAACCGGAGGTTGAGCGACGAGTGTGGGAGTATGAGTGCGTGGAAGTGTTTCCCCCATACTCCCATACTCTGGCATTTCGAATGCTACGAGCAATTCGTCCACGAACTCTGGCGCGACGTGTCGCGCGCGGGGAAGCAACTGGGCCACCGCGGGGTCTTCGTCCAAAAAAGCGCGGATGTAGCCCTCCGGCGCGGCTAGGCGTAGGGCTTGTTCCAGGTATTCCAGCGCTTTTGCCTCGTTGCCCAGCCTGCGCTCTGCCAGGGCCTGCTGGATGTGGATCGTGAGGAGGTGGCGGCGCCGCCCATTCTCTCGTGCGGCGTGTTCGAGCCTTGCCAGCAGGGTTTGTACTTCTCTTGCTCTTCTCAATGCCAGGAGCACACGGACATAGTTTGTGTATTCGTACTTGCGCGTCTGATCGAGGGGATCAGCGAGAGGGAGATCTGCGCTCTCGGCCCACTGCCGGGCGGCTCGGATGTCCCCTTGACTCAAGTGCAAATGGGCCTCGATGGCAGCTCCTGCCCCGCGCCACTCGAACTCGCCGGCCTGGTTGGCGAGGGTTTGAGCCTCTTGGATCGTCGCCAGAGCCTCTTGTCCGTGCCCCATCGCATACTGGACTTGGGCCAATGCCTCCAGGCTGTACAGAATCACCAGCGTCGTCGCCGACTGCTGGCCAAGCTCAAGCCCTGTTTGGAGATACTGGTGGGCCCCTTCGAGGTCGTTTGCCTCGTAGGCCAGTTCGCCCAACACGACGTAGAGGAGGCCAGCCACCGGGAGTGGATTGCCGCGCGTGTCTGCGTACTGCCTGGCTCCGCATTGGCAGATGGCCAGGGCCTCGCGCTGCCGACCTTGGTAGTTGATCGATATGGCGAGGTGGGCCAGCGCGACGGCGGCTATGATCTGATGGCCGTACTTGTGGCCCAGGTGATAGGCCTCCCGGAAAGTCGCGGCAGCTCCGGCCACGTCACCCACTGCGTCCTGCGCATCGCCGAGTATGAAGAGCGTGCCGGTGCGGGATAGAGGATCGGCGTCCCCGATCAGTTCCAGGGCCTGGGGGGCCATGCGGAGGACGCCCTCGGCGTCGGATATGGCACAGCGCAGGCTGAGGACGCGGCCGCGATCCACTGGAGAGTCGCCGTGCTCCAGAGTGGCCTCGGCCGATTGAATGTAGGATAGCGCTATCTCCGACTGGCCGGTCATGAGGAGACACCAGGCCTTGAAAGAGGCGAGCCAGCCGTCGGCGCGCACGACCTCGTCCGGCAGTGCGTCCAACCAGCCCAACAAGGTGACGAGCGCACCCTCGGACAGCGCACGGCTGCCTGCCAGGGTGATGACCCGCACAGCCTCGTCCGTGTCCCCTGTTGCTGCGGCGTGTGCCAGGACGTGGTTGACGGCCTCTGGCATCAGGTCGTGCGCTTCAAACCAGTGAGCCGCCCGCAGGTGCAGGGCCGCTGATCGCTCCTGCGCCAACTCGGTGCGCAAAAAGTCGGCGAAAAGGCGGTGGTAGCGATACCACTCGCGCCGGTCATCGAGGGGGACGAGAAATAGGTTCTGGCGTTCCAGGTGTTCCAGTATGGTCTGTGAGTCGGCGTTGGCCTCTCTCACGGCATCACAAAGAGGGGCACAGAAGCGATCCAGGATGGACGTGCGATGCAAGAAATCGCGTATCTCCTCTGGTTGCTGCGCGAGTACCTCTTCGGTCAGGTAGTCGATGATGTGGCGGTTGCTGCCGCTGAAGGCCGCGACGAAGCTGGCGACGTCTCCCTTGCCTCGCATCGAGAGAGCCGCCAGTTGCAGGCCGGCGATCCAACCCTCGGTGCGCGCATCAAGGGCCGCGATCTTTTCGGCATCAAGCGCCAGTCCCAGCGCTTGGTTGAGGAATGTCGCAGCTTCTTCCTCCGTGAACCGTAGGTCGTCCGCACGGATCTCGGTCACCTGCCCGTGCACGCGCAGGCGAGGCAGTGGCAGCGGCGGATCGGTGCGTGTGGCGATGAGCAGGTGCATCTGCGGCGGCTGGTGATCCAGCAGAAACGCGAGCGCGTCGTGGATGAGCGTGTTGTGGATCAACTGGTAGTCGTCCAGCACGAGCACGAAATGCGCGGGGATGGCAGCGATATCGTTGACGAGCGTCGTTGCCAGTGACTCGGCGGGTGGCATCTGCGGCGAGCCAAGCAGGCTTTGTGCGGCTTGGCCCACACCTTCGTCGAGCTGTCGAAGCGCGGCGATGAGGTAGATGAAAAAGCGCGCCGGGTCGTTGTCTCCCTCGTCCAGAGAAAGCCAGGCGATGGAGCGGGAGGAGACGTCCTTGTCCTTGCTGTACAGCCACTCGGTGGCCAGCGTCGTCTTGCCGAATCCCGCTGGGGCGGCGATGAGGGTCAGTTTGCGGCCCAGGTGCAGTCCTTCGTCCAGTCGCTCGACCAGGCGTGGACGCGGAATCAGGTTGGGGCGCGGCGGCGGGATGTATAGCTTGGTGGTCAGTAATGGTGTGGTCACAGCAATGTAATCTTACCACGTTTTCCCTGCACCCTCAAATCCTACGACTATCTTGCTACCCTTCCCCAGAAAAGCGAATAGGTGATGAAAGCATAGTAGTGAGGCAGATTCAGGATGAAATCCCGCGACTCTGGCCAACAGAGCCGCTGGAACTGGGCCCAATCCTCTGGTGTGACCTCCGGCTCTGCTTTCCCCCACAGCATCTGGAAACTCCTCGTCAATGCGTCCCTGGCTGCGTCATTCGACGGAGCGTAGATATCGGCTACAAAGGTATGAGCTTGAGGGGCGTTCAGGCCCATCTCCTGAAGCCAGCGCAGGGCACGCAGAATGTGCAGCTCTGGCCGCGTATCGTCGGTGTAGGGAAAGTTCGCCGCGCAGGTCGCATTCAACCGGGCTTCCAGCAGGGGATATCCGGGGAGTAATCTCTGGGAAGACCAGAAGAGAATGGCTACGATTCCTCCGGGCTTGACCACCCGCACGAGCTCTCTCACCAGCGGCAGAGGATCCTTGCCGGCAACAGGCCACAGCGTATCCGCATTCCATGCCCAGTCAAACACGTCGTCGTCAAAGGCGAGATCCCCCATGTCTCCACCTTGGAACGAAACCTGTGCCGCCAACTCGCTCTTGCTGGCGGTCTCCTCTGCACGAGCCAGGCACTCTCGTGAAATATCAACCCCTGTGACGTGCCCTCCGGGCGACGTAGCCTCCGCCAGCCATAGGGTGTGCGTGCCGATCCCACACCCGGCGTCAAGCCCTCGGCTTCCCACAGGGAGTCGTAGGGCGTAGATCGCCGAGCGCACAGCAGGCTCTGTCACGCGATGCATCCAAGCTGCCATATCCAGATAGTTGACTTTGGCTTTCACGTTCTCGCCCCCTACTCTCGAACATCGTTCCCTCGTTGGGCTACCAGCCCAGGATCTTGCGCAGCGCCCGCGCCTGTGCCCGGCTCAGCTCGACCTCCGCGCCAGTGGTCAGGCGCAGTTTGTGGCTGCCCTTGAACCAGGGGACGATCTCTTTCACCCGGTCGAGGTTGACGATAGCAGAGCGATGGGCGCGGAAGAAGCGGGTCGGGTCAAGCCACATCTCCAGATCGGCCAGTGTTCGCCGTGTGAGGTAGACTTCGCTCCCTACGTGCACGAAGGTCTGCTCGTTCTCGACGCCGATCCAGTCAACCTCATCCACGTTCAGCACGCGGATGCAGTCGCGGTCGCGCACGGCCAACCGGGTCAGGTAATGGCCCTGGCTGGCCAGGCTCTCCAACAATGGAGCAAGCCGCGACGCAAAGTCCTGCTCCTCGGCCTGCGCTTCCTGGGCGCGGTGGATGGCCTGCTCCAGCCGCTCTCTGCTGAAGGGTTTGAGGAGATAATCGAGTGCGTTGACCTCAAAGGCGCGGATGGCGTACTCGTCGTAGGCGGTGACGAACACGATCGGCGGTGGCTCCTCCAGCGCCTCGATCACGCCAAAGCCGTCCAGCCCCGGCATCTGGATGTCGAGCAGCACCAGGTCGGGCTGTTCCCGCTCGATCAACTCCACTGCCTGAGGGCCGTCCTCGGCCTCGCCGATGAGTTCCACGCCCTCGATATCTGCCAGTAGGCGCTTGAGGCGCTGGCGGGCCGGGGCTTCGTCGTCAACGACTAGGATGCGCATTTTACATCTCCCTGCCTGCCAGCCAAGCCGCCGGCACGAGAACTGCCGGCAAGATCAGATTCAGCGCCATAAGCAGTGGGTAGGTTGTCCAGCCCACAAGGATCACTTCCACTATGTGTACTACTAACCCCCCAAGCCCTCCCACTACCACTGGCCGGTAATCAGGTTGCCGTCTACGCCATACAACGACTAGCAAGGCCAGGTAAAACACGAGGCCAATTAGCGGCCCACCCGTGCGCACTAGAATCAGGAACGTCACATTTGTCGCCACCAGTGCCCCTAACAGGCCCAGGACGGCCCGAGCCAGCGGTGATCGTCGCTTCTTATTCACGATTCTCCCTCCGCTGGTATCTTGATGATCGCGGTGGTGCCGTGTGGTGTGTTCTTCTGGATCTCCAGCCCACGCCCATAGGTCTTTCGCAGCCGCTCGTTTACGTTGCGCAGGCCGTGGCCAGGACCGTCGCCAATCCGATAGCCTGCCGGCATCCCTGGCCCCTGGTCGGCGACGGTGATGCTCACGCCTTCGCTGACGGATTCGACTCGGATATCGAGGGCGATGCGTCCGTCGTCTCCGTGGCCGTGTTTGATCGCGTTCTCCACCAGCGGTTGAAGGATGAGGCTGGGCACGGGTACCGATAACGCTTGCGGATCGATCTCGCGGGTGACCCGCAGCCGCTCGCCGAAGCGGGCGCGCTCGATCTCCAGGTAGTCGTCCACGAAGGACAGTTCTTCTTCCAGTGGTACCTGCCCGCGCTCGCTGCCGGCCAGGACGTAGCGGAACATCTGGGCCAGCCGCTCGACCGACGCCTCGGCCAGCGCCGGATCGGTGTGGATCAGCGCGGCGATGGTGTTGAGGGTATTGAAGAGGAAATGGGGGTTGATCTGCGCCTTGAGAGCCTTGAGCTCGGCCTGAGTGGCCAGCGTCCGCAGCTCCTGCTCCACGCGTTCCTTTTCGCGCAGTTGGCGATAGTAGTCCACTGCCATCTCCGCACCGTGGAGAATGGGGAAGACCATCATGATGCCGACCAGGAGCAGCCACGAGGCCGTGGGCGTGACCTCGAAACCAAAGATATATCCGCAGGCGACCAGCGCCAGCAGCGCGCCCAAGAGGTGGCCGGCGACGGAGACGAACATCTCCATCTCCATGCGCAGCCAGTCCTGAGGTATGCGTTTCAGATGGGGATAGATGAACGTGCGATCCAGTTTCCAGAAGAGCGCCAGCGTGCCCGTTATCGCCAACCCGGTGCCGAGCGCCCTCAGATCCAAACGCCCGATTGCATAGGCGACAGCGATGGTAGAGCCGATGAGAGGAGAAAAGACCTGATGCACGAGCATCCTGTGGAACTTGTCTCCCTCTCGGCTGGCCGGTTGATTCCTGTTGGGTATCATAGTCCCCCTCCGGCCCGGCGACGGGTAGCCGGACTTTAAGCTTAATCATAAGCAAAGTGGAAGCGATGTCAAATCGATTGTGGATAGCTATTCATACCGCAATGCCTCCACCGGCCGCAGCCGCGTCGCCCGCCAGGCAGGGTAGAGACCTCCAATTGTACCTAGCACCACCGCCAGCGCCAGGGCCTGGGCCAGCACGCCGGTCGTGAACTGCATACCCATGCTGGCCGTGGCTGGCCATAACGCCATCAGCCTGAGCATCGTCCAACTGCAGCCTACACCTACCGCGCCCCCCAGCAGGGTGAGGGCCAGCGACTCGCCCAGGATCAGCGCCAGCACGCGCCGCCTGCGCCAGCCCAGCGCCCGCAACACGCCAATCTCCCGCGTCCGTTCCCTGATGGACATGCCCATCGTGTTCATCAGCCCCACTGCTCCTATCAACACCGCCAGCCAGAACATGACCCCTGTCGCCTGGCTCATCATCTGGATGTCCGGCGTGCTCGCGGAGAAATCCGCCGAGAGAGTGATGCTCAAGTTGGGAAAGCGCTCGCTGATCCGCTGCGCTACCTCCTCCACGTCGTCACGCTCCCGCACCTTGATAGCGTAGGAGGTCACCTGGCGTGGCCTGTTGAACAGGGTTTGCGCCTGGCGCAGGGCGATCACCCCGCCGCGCTCCTCGGCCACGTCTCCCGTCTCGTAGATGCCGACGACGCGATAGGCGCTGCCCAGGATCATCACCCGATCACCGACCTCCTTCCCCAGGACGTCTGCTGCCCGCCGGCCGAGAAGGATCTGCCGCCCGCTGCTCAATCCCTCTCCCTCCACGATCTTGAAGCGACGCATGGCGTACCCGGCCGGGTGGTAGCCGCGGACGCTGAACACAGGCATCCCCTCCAACGCCACCAAGCCACTGATGCTGCCTGAGACGTGGGCCACCTGGGGCAGGGCGCCGATCCAGGCCCCTACCCGCTCCTCGATGGCGCTCAACTGCATGTCGGCAATGTCGGCTTCGAGGGCCATCAGGTCGGCTTCCGTAGCCAGGGTCGACAACGCGGCATCGATGCCCTCCACCCAGGCGCGGATGGCGATGATCGCCGTTACGCCGACGGCCACGCCGACGACGGTGAGCGCCGTGCGCACCTGCCGCCGGAAAAGGCTGCCCAGGATCATCCCGCCGGGCAGGAAGCGCGGCAATCTCCCCTCACCTCCGCCATCGTAGCGCAGGGCCTCCAGCGGCACGAGCCGGGCCGCCCGCCAGGCCGGGTATGCCCCGCCCACCGCGCCCAACGCCAGGGCGACGGCCAGCGCGCCGAGCACCAGGCCAGGAGTGAGGACACCCGGCGCAAGGCTGGCTACACCCGGCACGCGGCCTGCCGCTTCGATCAGCACAACGCCCAGGACGATCCCGATCAGGCCACCCAAAACGCTCAAGGCCAGCGATTCGCTCAGGATCAGCGCCACCACACGGCTCTGCCGCCAGCCCAGGCTGCGCAGCACCCCAATCTCCCGCGTGCGCTCTGCGACCGACATGACCATCGTGTTCATTGTCCCCACCCCGCCGGCCAGGACGGCGATGATGGAGAGGCCCCAGACAAAGACGCGAACCATATCTATGCTTCCCATCCTGTCAATCACCTCGGATGTCTGGGAGACGGCAAGGTTCGGGAAGCGCCGCTCGATGCGCTGGCAGGCGACCTCCAACTGGCCGACGTCCTTGAGCCGGACCAGCAAAGCCGTCACCTGGCGCGGCTGCTTGAGCAGCGCCTGGGCCTCGTCCAGTGTCACCACTGCCCCGCCGTCCTCGAAGACGGCCCCGGTCTCGTAGATGCCGACCACCCGGTAAGCACTACCCTGCACCTGCACGACGTCGCCGACCTCCTTATTCAGGTTGTCAGCGGCAGCGCGGCCCAGCAAGATGGGCTTCCCTTGGCCCCTTGGAGCGCGCGCAGCCAGCCCTTTCCCTTCGACAATCTGAAAGTGCCCGATGGCAAACCCATCGGGGTCGTGGCCGAAGAGGATGAAAAAGGGAATGTCCGGCATAGGCACGAAGGCGAGGGCCATCCCCGCTACCTCTTCAACCTCGGGCAAGCGGGCGATGGCCTCTCCAATTGTCTCGTCCACAGCGCCCAGGCTGATAGTGGCGGCGCTCTCCCCGCCCCCGGCCTGGGTCACAACCAGGTCGGCCTGGCTGCTGCCGAAGGCGGCGGTGAATTCGGCCAGCAACCCCTTGGCCAGCGCACCCAGGGCGACGATGGCCGCGATGCCGATGGCGATGCCCGTGAGCGTCAGCAGACTTCGCGTTCTACGTCTGAGCAGGTTTTTGAAACCCACTGATCCTCCTGATAACCACTGCCCTTCCTATACCCACAACAAGTAATCAATACTGGTCAACAGTCCATCAACTACGTTATGCATCAGAATAGGACCGGCCAGGCTTCTCGTCTCTTGATAGATATAACTCGAACAAAGGCCGTACGCTGTGGCGAAAGCGAGATGCGGGATTAAGGAAAGCCAAGAGCCGCCGAAGAATACGTGAGGGCCAAAGTGCCCCAGGCCGAATACGAGCGCCGTAATCACCGAGCCGATGTGGAAATTCCACCTGAACAGGGTGACAGTTCCTCTCAGTTTGTTCATCAAGTGTGTCTGTACCAATCCCCTGGTTATGGTCTCCTCAAATGGGCCGACAAAGACCCACTGGAAGGACAACATCCCCAGCACGTTTGCCAGGGTGAGGGGATACGCGGGTTCAATTGGGTCCCCGGCCATTACCTGGGGGAGGTGATCGAGTAATCCCCAGGTCAAACCGAGTACCATTCCCAGGGCCGCGCTGAGCTTCAGCCTCAGGTTTTGATCTGCCAGCGTGAAGCCATATTCGCGCAATCTACCCTGGGAAACCCGCCAGATGATGAGCATGCCTACCGCAAATGCGATCGAGTCGCCGATGTACCTGGGGATCCAAGGCGAGTTCTCGGCGATGTGCCTGTACACAGGGATCGCGCCGAGAAGAGTGAGAACCAGGAACCCTGCGCCAAACGCAAGACCCAACCGCAAACACGCCTCACCGACTACGCGCCACCGTATTTCGATGTCTGTTGTCCTGATCACGGTCTACCTCCCCGCAACCGGTTCCAGATGCCGGCGAGCAGATTGAGGGCCGGCAGGTGTGATTGCTTGGCGCGCGCATCAATCGCCGGCTACACCTTGTGGGCGACGGCAGTGCAATAGTTCATCAATCCCACCACGGCCATAAACTCGCCTCGACCGTACGCGTAATGCTCCAGGCTCAGGCTGTTTTGGGCCAGGCTCGTGTGCAGCGCCGTCTCCTCCAGTTGGTCGAACCGGGGCAGCAACCGTCTTATCAGGCGACCGGCGCGTGGGGCCACGACCAGGTCGGTGAAGACGAACCATCCGCCCGGTTTCCCTTCGGCAGGCTCAGGGCCACGCAGCACGCGGGCTGTTTCCGCCACCGCCTCCCGCCATCCGCTGGGGATATGGTGCAGTACCCCGAAGGAGAAGACGGCGTCGAATTCTGCGTCGTCGAAGGGGATTGCCCGCGCATCCACGACGCGGAACTCGACGTGTTCGCCGAGGTCGGCCAACTGCCCCTGGGCCAGCGCCACCTGCGCCGGGTTGTAGTTGCTGGCGACTACCCGTGCGCCGTACCGTTCCACAATCAGCCGTGCCAGAGCCCCCTGTCCGCAGCCGATCTCCAGGCAGTGCGGCTGGGGCGGCAGGCTGACGTACTTGAGCAGGGCCAGAGCTGTCTGCTGCGTGTGCTGGGCATGCTTAGGGCTGTTGATGAGCCGCCTCTCAAAGCAGGTCAGCTTCATGATCCGCCTGAGGAGCCAATTGTCCAAGTGAGTCGCCGTCGTCATTTCACCAACCTCCAATTCTTGATCAGCACGATCAGTCCATAGACGCCGCTGGCAAAGAGGATGCAATCCTCGTAACAGTCGAGGGCGCCGAAGCACTTGGGTAATCCCATCAGCGCCCACGGCAGCAGGGCGATGAAGACCTTTTTATCCGTGTCAGGCACTGTCGCAGCGACCAGGGCAATGGCGAACACGGTGAGCGGGCAAGGGAACAGAGGCAACAAGACCTTTGGCCACGTGTGCCCCAGGGGCCACCCGAGCAGGGGATACAGAGCCGCCAGCAAAACCCAGACAATGGTAAGCCCTCTCATCCACCTGCCTTCAGGTAGTTTGAAGTGCGTTTTCTTGGCGAATATGTCCACGATGAGCAGGATGGATATGATGATGAACAGCGGCACGCCGGTGAACATAGAGATTGGGTTCCTGAGAAACACCAGGAAGAATACAATGCCATTCCAGGCGAAGGCGAACGCGAGAAACGCTTTCATCCAAACGTCCGTCCTCGGGCCTGGCTTGGCGAACACGCGGTATGTCAGGCACGCGGCCGCGATGATCGTCAAAGCCTGTACCGGCCACGTCGTCTCGTTGTACGTGGCGACTTGGGTCCAGAAAGTTGCTGTGTCCATTTGGTATCTCCTTCCTGTTGACAATTGGTTACCGCTTCGAAGATATGCTGAGCCAGAAGAAGTAATCCCTCAGTTCCCAGCTCTTCAGCTTGGATTGGCCCAATAGATCTTTTACTTCTCCTGGTGAATAGGAGGCTCTGAGGTGTTTGGAGAGAATGCCCAGCCAAGATCTCCTGAGGTCGCTTACGAGGAATACGCCCCTAGGTTTGAGAACTCGCTGGATCTCGTCGAGCATCCTTACCGGGTTCTTCACCAGATGAAGTGTGTTACTGCTGATCGCTAGATCGAACATGTCGTTTTCGAAGAGCATGTCCTCAGCGTCTCCTATTTCAAAGGAAACTCTCGATGACACTCCGCTCTCCCGAGCATTTTCTCTAGCCAATTCCAATGCCACGCCGGAGAGATCCAAACCGATGACTTCGACGCCGGGGATCTCTTTGGCAAATTCGATAGCTAGCCAACCGGTGCCGGTTCCCACGTCCAAGACTTTGCCGTCGGTTATTTCCCATTCCCTGGCCACGGAGGCAAAGCTCTTGGAAATGGACCTTGTCCGTGCTCTCGATTCTCTGTCGTATCGTCTCGCGGTGTCTACGTCTTCAAAGATGCCGCAGGAAATAGGGTTCCTTTTGATCATAGTATTCTCCTTCAACGAACTATTCCCACCAGAATGTCTTGACCGCGACGATCATCACGGCCTGTACCGGCCATGTGGCCTCGTTGTACGCGGCGACATAATTCCAGAAAGTCACTGCATTCGACATGCCTCTACTTATGTGCCTGCTCGCCGCGCGATCAGCCGGATGATGCCTGCTACGAAATTCACCCGTGGGACCCGCTCCATATATCGCCGGTATGCGTCGTCAAATTTCTCGACGAGACGCTGGTCGGCCTTCAGCAAGTCCAGGTAGACCACTACCATCGCTGGGATGCCCAGCGCGACGCTGACCCAATGCTGAGTGATGAGCATCAAGGCAAGGGACATCAGCAGCCAGGCGGCGCCCATCTGTGGGTGGCGGACGATGGCATAGATGCCGGTTTCAACCAGCCGTGTGGTGTGGACGTAGCTTTTCGCTTTGGCCACGCCGCCCCTTCTGCGGAGAGTGAAGATGGGCAGCCAGCCGAAGATGGCCGACGTCCACCACAGAATCCAGCCGATCCATCGCAGCGCTTCGCTGCCGGGTTGGCGGAGGACGAACGCCAGGATGATTTGGGCAACCGTCAGCGGGCCCGAGATGCAGCATAGCGCATACGGATGCAGGTTGTAGATGAACTCTCGAAAGCGTTTCATTTTGCACCTCCCTATCGATGTCTTTTACGACCCTATGATAGCAGAAGAGAGGTGTCAGAGGCAACGATTTCGCGGTGAACGGTCAGATCCGAGGGGTAAACGGTCGAAGAGTGTACACCAACCAGAGCTGTTCTCTCCTCGTGAGGATGCCGTGCTTACTTTCTTACCTTCGCGTGGGCGAGTAGTTCAATGCTGCTTACCAGAACCAGGATAACGGCCAGAGTCCAAAGGAAAACCCGGCCACCGGTTGGGATGCTGAGCTCGCCCAAAACCAGCCAGGCGGTCAGTACCAGGCCGCCGCAGAGGTTGATGGCGATGGCACAGTTGCTTCATTGCGTCTCTCATTCCTTACTCTCTTCCCGCCAGTATTGCATCGCGCGGGCATAATCCATCGTGTACCCCGTGTGTGCAGTGCACAGCAGGTCAATGCCTTTCAGAGAAGCCAGCTTCCTGATGGACTCGCTCTGCGTGGCTGTGTCCTTGTTGAGCAGACGATAGAACGGATACACGCGGCCGTTTCGCAAAGCCAGCGTATCGCCGCTGAACAGCACGCGGTCATTGACCAGATAGGACGTTGCCCCGGGTGTGTGCCCCGGCGTGGCAACAGCCTGGACTCTGATCGTGCCCACGGTAACGACATCGCCGTCGCCGAGCAGGGAATACGCGCGCGCCAGTCTCGGGCTATGATAGAGCCCAAAAAGCCTGGCAGTCGTGCCGTCAATCATCTGCTCCTCATCCCTGGAAAGGTAGATCTGCGCGTCGGGGAACGCATCCAGCCCGCCAGCGTGGTCCACGTCGGCGTGGGTCAGGAAAAGATGCGTCACCGATTGCGGGACTACCGGCAGGCGCTTCAGCTCCTCAAAAAGCACGTCACCGGCATAGGCTGCGTCAATTGCAACGGCGTGCTTGCCGTCAGCGTAGATGAACATGTTGACGTCCTTAACCCTGACCGCGTACACATGCTCCACCACCTGACCGGTGTCCACTGGATACCACATGGCGTTATAGAGCCGCCAAACCCTGGGGAAAAGCGCGCTCACACTCCTGGCATACTCAAGGTACGCTTGGCCGAACTTTTCCCGTAGATACGCTTCCTCCCGCCGGACGAGCAGCCGGGCCAGGACGACCATCGCCACGGGCACGGTGAGCAACACCCACGAGCGAAAGAACAGCAGGATGCCGGGGATGACGAAAAAAGTGGCACTCCCGTAAATGGGGTGGCGGCAGAGGGCGTAGACGCCTTGTGTGGCCAACTCGCCGGCCTCGAACGCCCGGTCCACCTCCTTTGAGGCAGCGATCCATATTGGGACCCCGATGGAGATCAAGGCCAGGCCAATAACTACCAAGGCCGCATACGGCATCCTCTGGATAACGAACAGCGGATACCAAACGGTGTGCACGACGAGCGCCAGAACGAGGCACAGAACTGAGATTACTGTGAACTTGGGACCGATGCCCCAGATTGTCATCTTCTTGCCCATCTCAGAACTCACGCCTCGAACCGCCACCAAAGAAGGCTCGAAGAAAAGCTCCCCTCCCGCAAACTCGACCGATCGACCAGTTCCCTGGCCTCGTCCAGCGTCAAGGCTGACTTGAAGGTCTTGTCCAGTAGGCCAATCCAAGAGCGCCGGATATCGGCGATGAACAGGCACCCGTCCGGCACGAGTATCCGCTCGATCTCGTTCAGCATCTGCACAGGATCGTCGACGAGATGCACCATGTTGGTGCTGATCACCGCGTCGAACGCGCCGTCGTCATATGGGATTTGGCGCACATCCGCCTTCTCGAACCTGACCCTATCCCCCAGATCGGCTGCCTGGGCGGAGCGGTTTGCCAGCCGCAGGAGGGGATCGGATAGGTCGATGCCGACGATCTCGCTATCGACGAACCGATGGGCGAGGACGATGTTCATCGCCCCGAATCCACAGCCGACGTCGATGATCCTGCCCTCGTAGAATCCACGTGAAACCAGTTTCTCGGCATACTCGTGCCCGAACCTTTCGGTCATTTTCCGGTGGCGCTCCGCATACCGCTGAGCGAATTGTTCGTCGTCAAAGACACGACCGTGCGTTAACGGTGATCGTTTCATCTCACTACTCCTGTGTATTCAGCCACGGTGGGGGCCAGCCGCCGGGTGACTCACCCTTCTTGAACCGAAAATCGCACTTCTCGCACCTCTCGGCCAGCGTCATCGTGCGTTTCAGTTCAATTCCCAGCGCGCCGAACAGGGCATAGTCGGTCAGACATAGATAGGGCGTCAACTCGTCCGCCCCCTGGCTGTGCAGGAATTTGACGATGCCACACTCAACATAGTCCCTGCCCCACTCGAACGTCTCTCCATCCCCCTCGACGTATTCAAACACCCAATCGCCAGCGTATCGGCGCTCCTGAGAAAGCGGCGCCCTCCGCCTGGACCGGCGTCGGTTGAGCTTCGACATGTAGTAGTATCCCATCAGACGTCGGATGAAGCTTGGGTAGCGCCTGATCCACGCTTCCATAATCCGATACAGGAGTTCGCCGATCTCTTCGACGCTCGGATGTTGTTTATCCGCCTTGCCGTGCTGCTTCATGACCCGGTAGAACGCCAGCGCACCGGCCGAAAAGACGAGGTTTCCGGTGAGCGGGTTCTGGTCGCCGCCGATGTAGGGCAACTCTGGGATCAACTTCTCGAACTCTACCAGTGACTCGCGGGTGATGGCAGCGATGAAATCCGCCTTGTATCGCGTGGCCATAATCTCTCGGCTTATTGTCGCCGCCCTCTGATGCTCCTTGGGCAGCCTGGCCTCGTTCCTGGCGTAGTGTCACGCCGCGGTCTTCTCGGATCGCCGCTTGCCGCCCAGCCGGATCATCGACAGGCCCCCCAGGACCAGGCCGCCGACGAGAATAGAGATCCACTGCGTCCATCCCAAGAAGCTCACCTCAAAGTGGAACCAGTAATCCTTGTAACCTGCCAGACCCTCCGTACCCGGAATCACGATAAAGTCCGGCTGAATCGTGACGAAAATGAGCCAATCGAGGATCAGTAGATCCCACACGGCAAAGAAAAACGCGATCAGCGCACTGTTGGCGAAAGCCGCCGGGAAAGACAGCTTCCCATTATTCTGCCGCCGCAGTTTGGCGTTCGAGTAGAGCGGCACGCCAACGACAATGCAGAGAAGGAGCACGCCCACGACGAGCTTCTGGCCGATGGGAACGTCAACGGGACCCACCGCCTCCTGAATGTCCGGCGGATAGTCACTGACCCAGAACAGCGGGTTGACGTAGATGGACCCGTAGACGATAATCGACATCAGCACGTTCAAGATCGTGCCATCGACAAGTACGCGTTTCGGCGAGAACTGCATATCCCTACCCTTCCTTTCGTGCCTGCCAGATGAGCCCCATATCGCAACACCTCCCCTACTCGGCAGAGTCACCGCAGTGCTTTTCGACGAATCTGGGCGGCCACGCCTCCATAGACTCCCCGTCACCTAACATACGAAAATCGCACTTTTCGCAGCCCCACGATAGGGTCATCGTGCGGCGCAGTTCCACCCCCGTTGCCTGATACACGAGATAGTCGAGATTGCAAAGATAGGGCGCCAGCTCATCCGCGTCCTGCGCCTGGAGGAACTTGACGATACCACACTCGGTGACATCCATTCCCACATCGAATGCCCTACCGTCGCCCTCGACGACCTCGAAAACCCAATCACCCGGGTATTCCCGCCTCTGTGAACGCCGGGCGGCATTCTGCATCATGCGCACAGCCCACCTGGAAAGCCTGAGCTTGCCCTTCAAGCGGCGCAGAAATGCAGGCTTTCGATTGACCTCCGTTTCCAAAGCGCGATGAATGATCTCACCCGCTTCCTCTACCGACCCTCCGTGACGCCAGATCACGCGATACAAGGCCAACGCCCAGGCAGATTGAACCAGGTTCCCGGTAAAAAGGTTCCCTCTGCCGATGTAAGGAAGGTCAGGAATAAGCCGCTCGTACTCATCCAAAGTCTCCCGGTGCATGGTTGCTGCTTGCACCTCCCCGTAGCGCTTGACCAGGAGAGTTCTCGATTGGGTCAAGAACTTGTCAAACTGCTTGAGCAACTTGCGGCTCCGCGATGTGTAATAGTCACTCTGGATTACACTCATTCGTTATCTCCTTTATCGTGAACGCCATCCGTTCGCTCTTGATCTCGGCCATGAGGCTGCACGCTCGAATGCCAACCTCCACCCCCTCCCTCCTCAATGCCTTCCCGAGACTAGATGTACCTCCTGACTCTGTTTGTATACGCATCATACGCAGGGCCATATTTCCTCAACAAGAAACGCTCCTCGGACAAAACAACCCTGTGGTGAACAAAGATGCCCAGCAGCCCTGCACAGACGTTCACCGGATGGGGCACCGATACCAGCGAAGCCAGCGTCACCAGGTAGAACCCCAGATACATCGGGTTCCGGCTGACTCGATAGATTCCCCTAGTCCTCAGCCCGCCCGAATCGTCGGATACGCCAAATCTGGAGTCGCTTCCCAGGTGCAAGAAAGCGGAAACGACAAAAGCGATCCCCAGCAAAAGCAGAACAGCGGAGACATATTCGAGAGCCACGGGAATGAGAAAAAGGTTCAACTGTATCCCTGCCGCCTGCACGAACAGAAACCCCCACGAGATGCCCATAGAAAGCTTGCCAGCTACAAAGAGCAGCGGGCGAATAGGGAACTCTCCCAGCCGCTTCTTCCCACTGAACCTCTGCAAGAGGTTATAGCCTACAACGAAACCCGTGAAAACAAAGAGCTCGATCAGGATCATCACATGTGCCAAGGGTATCCTTCCCCTCACATTGGATTGGCCTGCTTGACGGCCACGCGGTAGAACACCTTCTTGCCCCACGCGAACACGCCCAGTTCCTCGTGCGTGATGGCCAAACCGGCCTCGGTCAGATGGGATGGATAAAGCGTGTACTCGCCCTTGGCCAGGTGACGACGCAGCGCGTTGTTGGCGCGTGGCCCGAACTCGGCCGAGATGTAGCGTCCGCCGGGCTTTAGCACCCGCGCGATCTCGGCAACGGCCTGCCGCTTCTCCGCCAGGTCGAGATGGTGGTACATGATGTTCGTGATCACTACGTCAAAGAAAGCGTCGGGGTAGGGCAGGTCGGTGATCGAGCCGACGCGAAAGTCAACCGCCAGGCATTGCATCTCCGCATCGCGGCGCGCAGCCGCGATCATCTTGGGCGAGAGATCGATGCCATGCACCGTGCAGCCGGGATACCACGCCGCGATGCGCAACGCCATTATCCCTGTGCCGCAGCCAGCGTCGAGCAGACGTTCATCACCTTTTAATGCAGCCAGCTCGAGCACGTGCTGGCGAAACGTCTCATGTGCCTGCCCGCCGAGCACTTTGAAACCCCAGTTGTATACGGGGATCAGTGCGTCTGTGAAATGTGTGAAGCGATGCCGGTACAGAGATTGCTCGGATTTCATTCGAACTCCTTAACAGTGCTACGATCCGGCCAAAACCAACTTCACGAAGCTGCCAAGGTCCTTCAACCTGGGGAAAAACATTGGCTTGCTCCTGATGTACGTTTCAAACGACGCCCCGTACCGGCGGATCAATTCCTTGTCCTCCATGCGCGCTATGGCGTACAACTCCAGGAGCATCATAAACGCCATAATGAAGCCCATCCAATTCTGCGCCAGGAATGCCAGTGCGATTCCCATCCAGATACCCTCCGCGTAGTGAGCGTGGCGGACGTATTGGTACATCCCGCCCTGAATCGGGAATGACTTCTCAGGATGGATGATGTACAGAAACAGCTCGGTGTCGCGGTCGAAGCCGCCGTTGATTGATTTGCGCATTGCCAGTACCGAGAAAACAAGAAGAATGACGCCAATCGGCACGAAAACCCACCACGGCGAAAGCGTCTGGTATAGCACGTGATCGTAAGGGTAGAGCGCTGGGAGAAACGAGCTGTTTTCCACAGCCAGTATCATCAAGAAACCAATCGTGCATGGGCCGATGACCGGCACGACGTAACGGTAGAAGAACCGCTGGTATGCCCGGTCGCCATATGCCGCCCGATAGCGCTCACGGACCTTCTCCGCGTTCCGCGGCATCCTCGACATCAGGTAGAACGCCAACACGTTCCACGCCGCCGTCGAGACCAGTGGCATCCACCAGCCAATCAGGTTGATAAGATGCGCCAGGGCAAGCGGCGCAAGGGAACAGACCGCGATATACACGATGCTTCTGAAGCTGTAAAGGTCTGGGACGTAGGCTTCGATGAGCTTCATCCCTGTTTTCTCTGAAGCTTGTGCAGCGCTTGAAGTCATAATCGCCTTCCTCTCATCGCCCGCGCCGACATGCGCGGCGCAACGCAGAGCTCCTCATGGCCGCAGCAGGTACGGAACTCCCGCCAAGGCGAGCAAAATCCCTATCAGCGTCAACCAGAACCATACTGGGCCAAGCATCCTCGTTCTCTTTCTGTATTTCTCGTACTCGGCCTGAAACCGAGCGCCGACGTCCCACCGCTCCTCTGCGGTCGCCTGCGCGACGTTGGCCAAGAGCACCCCACAGCACAAATCGAGCGAGCCACATTTTCCTTTCCATTGTTGCAAATGATTCTCAATAGCAATTATACACACTTAGCAATGCTTGTCAAGTGGTCGAATTGATGCCTCTTGTGTGGATATGCAGGCTGTGCTATCATAGCAGTGGAACGGGCGCGGGGATTGGGGGTATATTGTTTCAGGAGGGCGATATGGAGAAAGGCAGGGTTGCATATCTTGGCGTCTTTGTACTCGTCGTCGCGATGGTGGCGGTTTTTCTCCAATTCTTGCAGCCGGGCGCCCCGCCGATTTATTGGGTGATCCGCATCGCCGCGCTGATGGGGTATTTCTGCGTTTTCGGGGCCATCGTCACCTCGGCCTACCTGCGCCAGATGGTCCGATGGTTCGGCCGGCCATTCCTCAAGGTGCACCATACTCTCTCAGTTGCCGGCCTGATATTGGCGACCATCCACCCACTGGCGGTTGCTTGGCAGGCGCTCAGTTTGAGGGTTTTCATTCCTACCGTGGATTCGTGGTACGGATTCTTCGCCCTCGGCGGACGGCCGGCCTGGTATCTGCTGGGTATTGGTGCGCTGGTGGCCGTCTTGCGTGGGGCGGTTGGCAAGAACTGGCGGTTGCTGCATTACCTCAACTACCTGGCGTTCTGGCTAGCGACGGTGCACGGCATCCTGATCGGCGCCAACGTACAGAACTGGGTGATGCGATTAGTGTTCGGCGCGATGGCGTTAGGTGTTCTGGGTGTCTTTGTGCAGAAGCGCACACGTGCCCGCCGCCGGAAGTGAGTCCTGCACAACGAGCGGTCCCACGACACAAACGTTAGTGGGGGCACACTGGCATCATTTGCCGTCCTTTGAAGTGCTGGAGCTGCTGGAAAGCGATCCGCAGAGAGAATTGGACGTTTTTCGCGTGCAGCATCGTCGTCACCATTTGGGCCCTAACGCGCTTGTTCCGGAACGCGGCAAGAACCCCCTGGTACGCTTTTTTTGCTCCAGTTAGACAATCCGCTGGTCCTGATCGGCTATTTGAGCGCCGCGTTCGAAGCGTTGTCATGGCTATGTGTAGTCTCAGTAGAACCGACTTTCGCCACTCAGCGGGGCTAGGGGTCTCGGTGCTGCATGCGCGAGATTCCTCACTACGTTCGGAATGACGGCGATGCGGCAGCGAATGGGACGAGGAGCAGAGCCAGGGGCCGGCGCGCCGGATCTGTCGCATCACGAGGCAAGGAGATGAGGTGCTGCCTGGGTGGGCGGAGGATCTGGATGAAACCCGCAAGATGATCGACTGCTTGCTGAAGGCGTATCATCTCCATATGAAAGAGAGTGAAGATGCATACCATTGAGACGCTGCTGGAGAGCTTGCAGGGCGATGCGCCGGTCTCCCACGTGTTGGTCGGTGCCTTTTGGACGGCGGTGGTGCTGGAGACCAACCCGCCGCACTGCGGTCTGGCCTCGACGCTGCGACCGGCCGTTCATCCGGATGGCCCGCCAGTCCCCCAGGCCGGACGCCTCCTGGAGTGCAGCGGGCGGGAGCTGGCCGGATGGCTGCGTTCGTCCAGCCTGCTGGAGGCCAGCGTGGGTATGGCAGCCTTCAACGCGCTGTTGAGCGTGGACGAGAATTCTTGCAGCGAGGCCAACGCCGAAGACGTGATCCTGGAGCATGGAACGGAGTGGCGGGTGGCCATTGTGGGGCATTTCCCCTTTGTGGAGCAGGTGCGGCAGGCAGCGGCCGAGTGCTGGGTGTTGGAGCTGCATCCTCATCCCGACGACCTTTCGGCTGACAGGGCGGCTGAGGTATTGCCCCGGGCAGACGTGGTGGCACTCACCGGCACCTCGCTCATCAATCATACGTTCGACGCTCTGATGCGCTTGTGCCGCCCCGATGCGTTTGTGCTCCTCCTGGGACCGAGCGCCCCGCTTTCGCCAGTGCTTTTCGGCGCAGGTGTGAGCGCGGTTGGCGGTACTCAGGTCACCGACCCCGAGCGGGTGCTGCGGTCGGTAGGGCAGGGGGCGACGTTCCGGCAGATCAAGCGGCGAGGGGGAGTGAGGTTGTTGACGATGATGCGCAATGCGTAAAGCGTAAGTCCCGTAAAGTCGTACCTTTACAATCCGGCGATAATCGTACCCCCTACGCAATGAAGCACGGGAAAGTGAGTTGCACCGGCTGAGTAATCGAGATGTCTGAGGGCTTAAGACCGGTCAAGGTGTGTGCGGCCAGGTCTTTCGGTCGACAGCGTATGAGTTCTTCACTCAAAGCCGTCGCGCCAGATCAGGGGAAGGTAGTAGCAGTGGCCGATGCATACCATGGTGGTCGCTGTTCGATCTCCGGCCGTGGCCATGACTATCGCGCGGCCGGGGGATAGGCTGCTCGTAAGCGTCGCCGTGACGATGCCGCCGGAGGTGGCGCCGGTGATGGGCGCGACAGCGCCCAGGGACGTGGCGAACGTGATTACGGTACTATCCTGCACAGCCTGGCCGTAGACGTCGCTGACGGTCGCGGTGATGACGGCGGTGGAGGCGCCGTCGGCGGGCAGCGCGGTGGGCACTGCCTCTAGTGCGATAGTATCGGGGGCAAACGGCCCTGCAGGCCCCAGCGTCCACTGGGACAGCGCGGTGATGTGCGTCCCGGTGATGGTCCGGGTGGCGGTGTTCCCCTCCGTGAGGGCCAGGGGGTGCTGCATCCAGCTGTCCGAGGGCGATGCGCGATGGTAGATCGCCTCGACCGCGACGGAAGGCCGGCCAGACCGAAGGCTTGCCGAGATCTCGTCGAAGATGGCATCCAGCGCTGCGGGATTGGGCGCCCAGCGATGGGTGCCACCGGTAATGTCTGCCACTTCCGGCATGATCTCGAGATCTGCTGCGTACCCCAGGCTGATAGTGTCGATGACGATGCCGTTGTCGCGGGCCTCGTTGGCGTAATAGATCACGCAGTCCTTGGCGCGGTCAACAGTGCTGTCGCCGGTGTTGTGGGGCCACAGGTCCTGAGCGTAGCAATAGCCGTTGGGGAACACGTTGGCCTCGCCATCGGTCATCAGCACCATGATGTGGGCCGCCCGCGGCCGCCCGAAGTGATTGCCTCCTATGCTCAACACCTCAATGCCCCTCAGGATCCCCCCGGCGACGTTTGTAGCGCCGCCAGCCGTCGTCCCGTTCAGCTCGGCGATCACGGTCGCACTGATGATGTCCGGGGTGCAGTTTCCCGGCCCCAGCCGCTGCAAGCATTCCAGTTCGTTCCGAATGCTTGCGTTGGTATCGTAGCTCACGTAGCCGATCTGATCGCGCTGAACGTCAAGCTCAGACGCGAAATTCATCGTCGCGCCTAGCGTGTCCCGAATGGGCTGCTCGCCTCCGTAGATGGGGTCCTGGCGCTGGTTTGGGTGACTGCCCACGTGGCAGTCGGGCAGCCACCAGTCGTCGGCGAGGTGCTCCCCACCGGGATACCCGCCGAAGCGCGGATCGCATGGGTCGCAGGACCAGGCGGTGCGGGCGTTGTTGGCCTGCGAGACGACCTGCATGCCGCTTGGCAGAGTGCTGCTGTCATCTGTGGTGATGACGATCCGATCGACGTCAAAGCCCGCTCCGCCGGCCCACAGGTTCAGGGTGTAGTCGGTACCCGCTGTCAGCGAGAGGGTGTCTCCCCCGCTCCCATACTCTCCCTTGCTGAGCCGCCGCCAGCTCCAACTGGTTGAACGAGCGCCATCATAGTCCGCGCCTGTGGGGAAACCGTCCTCTTGCCCCAGGACGGCCCCATTCAGTCCCCAGAAGACGTGGTTGAGGGCGCTTCCACCCCACGAGCTGGGCCCGCCCTGACCCCGCAGCCACACGTAGTAGGTGCCTGTGGCTGGCACCTGGAATTCGTAATCAACCCTCGGGGCGGGGTAAGGTCCGCCGCCCGGCAGGCTATTCCGGCAGTTTGCCCCCGGGCTGTTCACGGCGCTCCACTCGCACGAGACACCAAAGGCGGTGGTGTACTGGTAGTCGGCGAAAGGGTGATGGGAGACGTAGCCGCCGCGCGCGTCCCGGCCCATCGTACCTACAGCTTGCCCATAGTAGTCATTGTATGGATTCCGCTGGATGACCCAGTAGGAGCGGTAGGGGGCGTAGGCCCAGTCGTGATAGTCCGCCAGCTCGCTGTAGGAGGAGTATTCCTCGGCCTCGATCACGATGTAATAGTGCTGGCTGCCCGACGTGGCGCGATAATACTCGTCCCTGTGTGTGTACGTCATCCCGCCACCACTGTAGTCGCCGTAGGTATTGCCCGTTCTGCAATGGTCCGGCGCGACGGGCGGATTGGATGGATCCTGGCCCCACGGCAGCGGGTAGATGCAGCCGCCGTCCTCGGTGCAGCCACTGGCCCCTTGTGGCTCCCAGCAGCCGTAGCATAGTGTGTCATACTCCATCGAGCCGGAATCGTCGAGCACCAGGGCGATATCCGCGTCTCTCGCGGCGCGGCTGTAAATGAACGTGGCCGTGACCTCGTACGACGTGGCGGTGGTGGTGATGTCCCACGTCAGCGAGATGGCGCCGCCCGGAGGCGGGGGAACGGGCGCGGTGGGCACCAGCGTCACGGTGACCATCCCGCTGGCCCCCGGCACGAACTCCAGGATCACGTCCGTATCGCCCATGACCATCGGCTGGCCGGGAGTGATGACGGTGGCGTAGGTGATGGGGGTGAGCGCGTCTGCGGCCACAGCGCCTGCGGCCGGGGAGCCCTGTGCACCGGAGGAGGTGGCGAGCAGGCACAGCGCTGCCAGCAGGAGACCGGCGAGCAGCGCTGTGGCGCAGAGTGCGGTCCAGGGATGAATGGAGCGGTTGCTTGAGGGTTTTTCCATCGGCTCTCCCTCCCTCATTACTGCCCGCAGTATACTCGACTGAGGGCAACGTGTCAATTCGCCCGTTTGCGGCGAACCATGCGATAGTATCGCAGAGGTGGGGCGTGGACTGTGTTGTCCTGCCAAGCTGGAATCGAAAGGAGCGCTATGAGCGGCATGAGATCGTGGAGTCTGGTGGTGCAAACCTTGCTGTTGCTCGGAGGGTTGGGTGTGCTGTTTCTCTGCGGCCCCTGTTCCTGGCTGCCGACGCCTCAGGTTATCACCGTCGCGCCGCCTTCGCCACAGCCCACCGATACGCCGCCGGCCGGGCCGGCGCCGACCGATACCCCCTTGGCAGAGGCTCCCACCGACGTGCCGACGGTTGCGGTGATGACGGCGGTGGAGGCGTTATCGGCGAGCAGCGCAGTCGGATCTGCCTCCGGCATGATGCTATCGGGGGCAAACGGCCCGGCAGGCCCCAGCGTCCACTGAGAAAGCTCGGTGGAGACAGACGATGCACAAGTCGATGTGGCTGCCGAACGCGCTAGCGTTTTACAGCGTGCTTAAGGATCGGGTCCAGAACGGCGGCGTCCGTAGACTCTCCTCGTCCATACGCCCAACGGCATACCCACCACCAGTCCAACGGCCAGGAGTATCACCCACACCCGCGTGCCAGTATGGGCAGCGATGGAGGCGACGGTGACAGGCAAGGTGGCTTGCGAGGTGTTGATCACCCCAGGCTGCCAATGGCTGCCATCAGGCCGTACGAAGGTGGTGTCGTTATTGATGTCCGTCGTCACCACCACAAAGTCGCTGTAGCCATCACCGGTCACTGTGAAGACTATCGTCGCCAGTAGAAACGGATCATTGTCTCCCGAGTTTCCCCCGAAGCACGCTTCCCCAAAGTACAGGTCATTCGGATTCTCGTTAAACACCGGCCAAGGTGAGCACCCACTCCAGAAGCCCGAGTAGATTGTGTGATCCGCCACTTCGAGGGTAGTCGTGTTGTAGCGCAGGCGCACGTTCCACGATCTGAACGCTTCTGCCGTATCCATCGTCACCAACTCAACGGTGACAGTAATACGCTCGCCGACGGCTGCCGCCGCCGTGTTGGGCGTCACGTCCAGTCTCGCATTGGCAGGGTCGGCCCAAGCCAAACCTGCCAAGAGCAGCAGCCACAAAGCGGCGGATACCACACCGCAGATGAGAAGGCGCTTCACTCTAGCCATACTCTTCCTCTCTTTCGATCAAAGCATACGCTTCCAAACCTACAGTGGACTGCGCTACTGAATAGACCAAGGAGGCACCCTCTCCCTGCCAGCGAGCGAGGGCGGGTGCGGTATCCGGCGCGCGACCGATTGACGCAGGCGGCTCGCAATTCTCTCCTAAATGGTCGTACACGCTGAACATGTCGTCAAAGATCACCAGCCCTGTGTGACCAAAGTCGTAGCGCGGCTCATCGTACCCCAAATGATCGTACACGCTGAACATGTCATCAAAGATCACCATCCCTGTGCTCCCAAAGTCAAACCGGCAGCCTTCCCAGCGCCCATCCACCGCATCCCAATGACCGCCGGTGAACGTGGTCAGCGTGCTGGTGAGGACCTGGGCGGGATGGTTGCGTGAGGTGGCAGTGATGGTAAGGGCGTGGGTCACCCATTTCACCTCCAGGTTCGGGATCTCCACTGTCACACGCAGCGTGGTGCTCATACCGGCAGGCACGGTCACAGCGGTCGTTGGCATGATCACGACCCACTCGTACTGCGCTGGGTCTCCGGGTGGAAGGCTGCTGGTATCGGTAGCCACATAGGTCAAGTCAAAGGTATCGGTGGCAACGCCATTGTTGGCGAGGGTGAGCGTAAAGACTTGCTCGGCGTAAGGAGTGTCAACCATCATAGAACTTGGGGATAGCGATGAAATGGGGACCTCTTCTTCTTGCAGCATGAACACGGCAGGGCCATAGGCATAATCACCGCTATCCACTTCAAAACGCACTGTGAAGTCCCCATTCGATCCGGGCTGGATGCCCATCCAGCGCGCTACATAGCCGTGCTCGGTGTTATACCCGGTACAGAATGACACGGAAAGGTTGCTATGGACGGTCACACCCAAAGTGCTGGCATTGGTGGCTGCATCTGCGCCCGAAAGGGTGAATCTCGTGACACGGTCTGCGTAGTCGGAATCGGCTCGGTTGGCGGTGGTGGCGAAGGTGTAGGTTCTGTCTGGATCAAGACCGGTGAAGGTCACATCCACATAAGAACCCGAACTCGCGGTTATTCTCATGCCTCCTACCATATTGGCGAAACCATGGAAGGTGGTGTAGGCATCCGTGCCCACGTCCGTCTCCGCTCCCCAATAGGACTCTGTGTCTTGTACCTCCACAGTGCCAGACGTGGTAGCCGTTACGGTGACTGGTATACTCGAACCGTCGGCGTAGTTTCTCAGCAACCCTGATGTGTTGTTGGTATAGCACTCGTAGGTGGTAATGTTGGTCGAAGTCTGGCCAGAAATCCACACGCAGTCGTTGTAAGCGATCCAACCGATGGTAGCAGTCCCACTGACCGCCACATTCTGGGTAGTGGCCCCGCTACTGACATGGGTGATGTCGCCGCTGGACGACCCTGCCGTGGCGCGATTGAAGCGCACGTAGATCGGGGTCGTCGCCACTGAGCCACCCGACTGAGTCAGCGTCAGGGAGGATGTAAAGCCGCTCCCGCTGGTCGTCGAGAGCTCAAAATCAGCCGGAGCCGTAATCACAATGTCTTCGGTCAGGTTGCTGCCCGATACCGTGTAGCCCTGCTCCGCCGACGGCGTCCCCGGCTCACTGCTGAACGCGGACAACGGTACACCAGTTACGGTGATACTATCGGGGGCAAACGGCCCCGCCGGCCCCAGCGTCCACTGAGAAAGCGCGGTGATGTGCGTCCCGGTGATGATCCAGGAGGCAGGCTCTTCGCCTGCCAGCCCCCTCTTTGTCAGGGTCAAGGGATGCTGTATCCAACGGTCCGTGGGCGACGCGCGGTGGTAGATCGCCTCGACCGCGACGGAGGGCCGGCGGAATCGAGGGCTCGCCAATAACCCATGGAAGACGTAATCCAGGGACTTGGGGTTGGGCGCCCAGCGGTGCTCGCCGCCGGTGATCTCTGCCACTTCCTGCATGATCGCGAGATCTGCCGTGTACCCCAGGCTGATGGTGTGGATCACGATGCCATTGTCGCGGGCCTCCAGGGCATAGTAGATCACGCAGTCCTTGGCGCGGTCGATGTCATCGTTTCCGGTGTTGTCCGGCCACAGATCCTCATCGTCGCAAAAGTCGTCGGGTCGTTGATTGGCTTCGCCATCGGCGAGCAGTATCATGGTGTGGGCGGCTCCCGGCCGCCCAAAGTGACCGCCTCCCGTGCTCAACACGGCGATGCCTTCCATCATCCCGCCGGCGACATTTGTGGCGCCGCCAGCCGCCGTCCCGTTCAGCTCGGCGATCACGGTTGTACTGATAATGTCCGAGGTGCAGTTTTCCGGCCCCAGCCGCCGGATGCATTCCAGTTCGTTCCGAGTGCTCGCGTTGGTGTCGTAGCTCACGTAACCGATCTGGTCGTGGTGAACGTCAAGCTCAGACGCGAAATCCATCGCCGCGCCCAGCATGGCCCGGATAGATTGCTCGCCTCCGTAGATAGGGTCCTGGCGCTGGTCTGGGTCCAGGCCCACGTGGCAGTCGGGGAGCCACCAGTCGCCGGCGAGATGCTCCCCGCCGGGATACCCACCGAAGCGCGGGTCGCACGGCTCGCAGGCCCAGTCGGTGCGGGCGTTGTTGGCCTGCGGGACGACCTGCATACCGCTTGGCAGAACGCTGTTGTCATCTGTGGTGATGACGATCCGATCGACGTCAAAGCCCGCTCCGCCGGCCCACAGGTTCAGGGTGTAGTCGATCCCTGCTGTCAGCGAGAGGGTATCTCCCTCGCTGACGCCTTCCCCCTTGCTGAGCCGCTGCCACCCCCAAAGGCCTGCAGCAGCGCCGTCGTAGTATGCGCCTTGAGGGAAGCCATCCTTTTGCCCTAGGACGGAACCGTCCAGCCCCCAGAAGACGTGGTTGAGGGCGCTTCCACCCCACGTGGCGGGCCCACCCTGGCCTCGCAGCCACACGTAGTAGGTGCCCGAGGCCGGCACCTGGAACTCGTAATCGACCCTGGGGGCCGGGAAGGGGCCGCCCGGCAGGTTGTACCGGCAGTATGGGCCCAAAGGATCGGTTATTGCGTTCCATTGGCACGAAACGCCGAACCCACCTTGGACGCCCTGGTAGTCGGCAAAAGGGTGATGGGAGACGTAGCCGCCGCGCGCGTCCCGCCCAATCGCGCCAGTGCCGTCGTTGCGCTGGATGACCCAGTAGGAGTGGTAGGGGACGTAGGCCCAGTCGTGGTAGTCTGCCAGCGTGTTGTAGGAGGAGTATTCCTCGGCCTCGATCACGATGTAATAGTCCTGATCGCCCGACGTGGCGCGGTAATACTCGTCGGTGTGTGTGTACGTCATCCCGCCGCCACTGTAGTTGCTGTAGGTATTGCCCGTGCTACAGTGGTCCGGCGCGGCGGGCGGATTGGATGGATCCTGGCCCCACGGCAGCGGGTAGATACAGCCGCCGTCCTCGGTGCAGCCACTGGCCCCCTGTGGTTCCCAGCAGCCGTAGCACAATGTGTCGTACTCCATCGATCCGGAATCGTCGAGTACCAGGGCGATATCCGCGTCTCTCGCGGCGCGGCTGTAAATGAACGTGGCCGTGACCTCGTACGACGTGGCGGTGGTGGTGATGTCCCACGTCAGCGAGATGGCACCGCCCGGAGGTGGGGGAACGGGCGCGGTGGGCACCAGTGTCACGGTGACCATCCCGCTGGCCCCCGGCGCGAACTCCAGGATCACGTCCGTGTCGCCCATCACCATCGGCTGGCCGGGCGTGATGACGGTGGCGTAGGTGATGGGGGTGAGTGTGTCTGCGGCCTGGGAGCCTTGCGCGCCGGATGAGGTAGCGAGCAGGCACAGCGCTGCCAGCAGAAGCGCGGCAAGCAGTGCTGTGATGCAGAACGCGGTCCAGGGGTGAATGGAGCGCTTGCTTGAGGGTTTTTCCATCGGCTTTCCCTCCCTCATTACTGCCCGCAGTATACTCGACTGAGGGCAACGTGTCAATTCGCCCGTTTGCGGCGAACCATGCTATAATACCGCAGGGGTGGGGCGAGGACTGGCCGTTGTCCTGGCAAACTGGAGTTGAAAGGAGCGCTATGAGCGGGATGAGATCGTGGAGCCTGGTGGTACAAACCCTGCTGTTGCTCGGAGGGCTTGGGGTGATGTTTCTGTGCGGCACCTGTTCCTGGCTGCCTACACCCCAGGTTATCACCGTCGCGCCGCCTTCGCCACAGCCCACCGACACGCCGCCGGCCGGGCCGGCGCTGACCGATACCCCTTTGCCAGAGGTTCCCACCGTTGTGCCGACGGTGACGCCCACACCTCGCGGGCCAGACGCCAAGTTCGTTGCCGACGTGACTGTGCTCGACGGCGCCGAGGTTCGGCCGGGGGAGAGTTTCGTCAAGGTGTGGCGCATCCGCTCCACCGGCTCTGTTCCCTGGCCCGATGGTACCCGCCTCGTCTTTGTCGAGGGCGATCGGATGGGAGCCCCTGATGGCGTCCCTGTACCCAGGACCGCCGTGGGCAGCACGGCCGACATCAACGTGCCGATGCAGGCCCCCACGATCCCCGGTACCTACAGGGGCGTCTGGCGGATGGAGGGGCCAGATGGTGTGCGCTTTGGCGACCGGGTCTTTGTGCAGATCGTCGTCGTAGCTCCCACTCTCCCGCCAAGCGTCAGCTTTGTAGCCGATCGGTACGTGATCAAGAACGGCCAGTGCGTCACCCTCTCCTGGCTGGTCGAAAACGTGCAAGGCGTCTACTATCAGGACGAGCCGGTGACGGGTTCCGGGGCGCGCGTGGAGTGCCCGACCTCCACGACCGTCTACGAGTTGAGGGTGCAGCACAAGAGCGGCGAGTGGCAATCCAGCACCATCACGATTACAGTGGAACCGGCTTACTAGGCGGGTTTCCAGGCGGAGCCTGGAAACCCGAAGCAGTTCCATCGGCGCTCCGCGCCGCCGGAACTGCGGGCAGCAAGAGCGCAAGCTCTGTAGGCCGTAATAAACTTATCCCCCCAGTACCTTACCAATCACATACCCCCTGACAATCAGGCAATTCGTCGCCCTTCGCCCCATTGAACATCTTTTCCCGTAACTACTCAGCCATACATACAGG
>Ga0315545_1000138_pt1 | contig 78429 bp, 72 predicted proteins | sample SalMarSW160210MG_FD_203096 | JGI IMG/M metagenome (GOLD analysis project Ga0315545, IMG submission 203096) | Salt marsh sediment microbial communities from the Plum Island Ecosystem LTER, Massachusetts, United States - Salt Marsh Sediment SW1602-10 ... | reverse complement strand
CCCTGCTGGATCACCTTGCTGGAGCCAAAGGAACCGGGGGTGTCCACCCCCTTGACATGGTCATAATAATCGTTGATGATATTGGTCGCTGCGTGGAAGGTGACGGCGCACAGGGCGATCAGAGGCAGGAAGGGCCAGGCGGCCGGCGTGCCGTAATATAAGGTAAGCGCCGCGCCCAGGCAGACCGGGACGAGGGAGGCACCGAAGAAGGGCGCGCGCACCGCCTGGATCCAGACAGCGCAACGCGTCTTTGTGGCGGCCGTCATGATGTCATTTTAGCACAGGGAGCCCTTGCACTCTACGGGTTGACACGGCATTTTTCGCAGGGTAAAATAGTCGCGTTCACAAGAGAGGCATAGGTCTAAGAGCGTATGATCGTCGTCAAGAACCTCTCCATGGATTACGGGTCGACGCGGGCGCTCGACGACGTCTCCTTCGAGGTCCGCGCCAAGGAGGTCGTCGGGATCCTGGGTCCCAACGGGGCCGGTAAGACGACCCTCATGCGCATCCTCACCACTTTCATCTATCCTTCGGCCGGCACGGCGACGATCTCGGATATCGATATCACCGAGGACCCCCTGCGCGTGCGCCGGCTGATCGGCTATCTCCCGGAGACGCCGCCCTTGTATCCCGACATGCGCGTGGACGAATACGTCCGTTTTGTCGCGCAGGCCCGGGGAGTGACGGGCGCGGCATTCAAGCAGCGCCGGGAGTGGGTGGTGGAGGCGACACAGATCGCCGGCGTCTGGAAACACAATATCGCCGAGCTCTCCTTAGGCTACCGCCAGCGCGTGGGCCTGGCGCAGGCCCTGGTCCACGATCCGGCGGTCGTGATCCTCGATGAGCCGACGTCGGGCCTGGACCCCATGCAGATCATCGGTATCCGCCAGCTCATCCGCCGACTCGCCGAGACCAAGACCATTCTCTTTTCCACGCACATCCTCCAGGAGGCCTCTGCGGTGGCGGACCGCCTCGTCATCATCGACCGCGGCAAGATCATTGCCGGTGGCACGCCGCAGGAGCTCAGAGAACGAGAGGCCAAGGAGGCGGTCTTCACCGTTACGCTCCAGGCGCCCCGGGACGAGGCGTGGGCGGCGGTCAAGTCCATCCCGAGCGTCCAGGACGTGCGTATCGCCGCCACGCAGGGCAACGAGGTGCGGCTGACCGGCACGGCCAAGTCGCTGGACGAGGTTGCGGTCTTCGTCCACCAGTTCGTGAAACAGAAGGACTGGATCGTGAAGGAGCTCACCGCGCGCGAGCCGTCGCTGGAAGATGTCTTTCTGAGGTTGTTCAAGAGGTCGCCATGAATGTGAAGAACATCTGGACGGTCTTTAAGAGAGAGGTCGACGCGTACTTCAACTCGCCGATCGCCTACATATACCTTGTCGTCTTTGTCGCCTTCGTCAACGGCCTGTTCATGTCCCGCTTCTTCCTCCTGGGGCGGGCCGAGATGCGCATCTTCTTTGACGAGCTGCCGCTCATCCTCCTCGTCTTCATCCCCGTGGTCAGCATGCGCCTTTGGGCCGAGGACCGCAAGGCGAACACCTTTGAGCTCTTGATGACCTTTCCGATGCGGGCCATCGAGCTGACCCTCGGCAAGTTCTTCGCGAGCCTTGTCTTCTATGTCCTGGCCCTCCTGAGCACGGCGGCTATCCCCCTCATGCTTTTTGTCGTGGGCCGGCCGGACGCGGGCGTCCTATTGAGCGCCTACCTGGGGGCCGCACTCCTGGGTGCTCTCTTTTTGGCCGTCGGCATTTTTGTCTCGGGCCTGACAAAGGAGCAGATCGTCGCCTTTGTCGTCACGGTCCTGTGCTGTTTCCTCTTGTACTTCCTCGGCGTGGAGTTCTTCGCCTCGCTCATCGACGGCTGGCTCCCGGGGCTGGGCGCCTTCCTGATGAAGACGGTCGGCGCCGCGGGCCACCTTGAGGGATTCCTCAAGGGGGTCATCGACGTCAAGGACGTCGCGTATTTCGTCGTCGGGACCGCCGCCTTCCTCCTTCTGAATAGCCTGTATCTGGACAGCCGTTTCCGGCCGAAGGCGCGTCTCCTCTTTGGCGCGTCCGTGGCGGTGTGTCTGGCCATCGTCATGACGGCGAATGGACTCCTCGCCGATGTCTCGTGGGGACGTTTCGACGCCACAGAGGGTAAGATCTATACCGTTTCCCCCGCGACCAAGAAGATCCTGGGGGGTCTGGCGTCGCCGGTCTTTATCAGCCTCTACGTCACGCCGGCCGATAAGATGCCGACGTTTTTGAAGACGCTTGAACAGGACGTGGTCGGCAAGCTCCAGGAGCTCGGCATCGCCTCCGGGGGCAAGCTGGATTACAAGACGGTGTATATCGAGGCCGCGCACCTGCTGGAGCAGAAGGCCAAGGCCAAAGAGGAGGGGGAGGTCCGCGAGCCGACGCTCGAAGAGAAGCTGCAGACAAAAGGCATCGTGCCGTTCCAGGTCGAGAGCATCGACCGCGACGAGGTCGGGGTCAAGCTCGTCTACGCGGCGCTGACCATCGATTACAAGGAGAAGCCGCAGGAGGCGCTGCCGCGCATCTTTCCGGATACGGTGCCGGACCTCGAGTATCTCCTCATGTCGCGCATCACCAAGCTCGCCCGGGAGAAGAAGCCCAGGGTCGCCCTCTTCGCTCCGCTCGAGAAGGGGGATATGACGCCGGAGATGAAGAACCTCCTTGCCCGATCGGGTGAGACGACCACGCAGTTCCAGGACGAATATTCGTCTATAACCCCGCTCCTGGCCAACAACGGCTACGTGACCGAGCGTGTGGCCCTCACCCGCGAGAGCCGCCTGTCGCCGGACACGGACGTCCTCTTGGTCTTTAGGCCCCGCAGACTCAATGACCGCCAGCTCTATGAGATCAACAGGTTCCTGCACGAGGGGGGTGCGGCCCTCATCGCGGCGCAGGGGTTTGAGTATACGTTCCAGCTCAAGCCCCCGGGCGGCGTCAATGTCGTTGCCGTTCGGCAGGACCTGAGCATCAACAAGCTGCTGGCAAAGTGGGGCTTCAAGATCGACGACCAGATGCTGATGGACGAGAGCAACGACCTGATCACGATAACGACGGGCGAGCGCGTCGGCCCGTTTGCCGCGAACATGCCGCTGCGCGTCCCGAACCAGGTCCTGGTGCGTCAGGAATTCATGAACAGCCGGCTCCCGCTGATGAGCCGTCAGGCCTCCTTTTTATACCTGTGGGGTTCGGTCCTGACCGTGGCGGCGGACGTGATCGAAGGGGCGGGACTCGATTACGACATCTTATTCATGTCCACGAAACGCAGTTGGCGGGCGCCGTATCAGCCCGGCCTCTTCGGGACGAGCCCGGTCCCTCCGGAAAGCCTTTCTTTCCCGCGCACGGGGTCGCCCGGCAAGTTTGCCCTGGGGATGATGGTGAGTGGGTCGTTCACGAATACGTTTGTCGAAAAGGGCATGCCGGCGTGGCCGGCCAAGAAGACACAGGAAGAAGGCGATGAGGCGGACGAGGAGGGCGATAAGGCCGCCGAGGAACCAAAAAAAGAAGAGCTGACGCCCGCGCCCGGCAGGCTCATCGTGATGGGTTGCGCCAAGGCCTTCTCGGATGCCCTGATCAACAACCGCCCCAACCTCAACCTTTTTGCCAATATGGTAGACGGCCTCGCCCTGGGAGAGGACCTCATCCAGATCCGCGCCAAACGGCAATCGGGCCGCCAGATCAAGCGCCTCACCGATGCCCGGAAGCTCGGGTGGCGGTTTGCCGTCGTCGTGGCGGTCCCGCTCTGCTGGACGGGTTTTGCCCTTGCGCGCCTCTTTCTGCGCCGCAAGGAAAAACAGTTTTATGGATCGGCCCTCGGTCGTTGATCCCCCTGCCCTTTCTTCGTGGGGCCGGTAGAGATCCAACAAAGCGCGGGGTAGATGTGACCGTCAAGCTTACGTTCACGGTGTTGCGTCACTTGGGGTCTCATTTATGAAACCCAGGCATCTTGTCGTCCTTCTTGTCGTCTTCGGGCTGCTGGTTGTGCTCACCGTTGCCAAGAAGGCCGCGCGCGGCCGCCAGGCCCTGGAGGCGGCCCGTCAGGCGCAGGCCGTCGTCTTGACGCCTGAGTTCGACGAAGATTTTATCGGCCGCGTCATCCTCTACAAGGGGGACGTGCCGGATGACAAGAAGATCGTGTTTTCCCGGCGTGCCACGGGCTGGGTGCTGGCGAACCGTAACGGCATCCCGGCGAAGAAGGAGCGCGTGGAGGAGCTGATCCATGATGTAGAGAACGTCCGGGGCGAACTGCGGGGCGTTTCGGAGACCGTCTTTTCGGATTTCGGGATCGCCGACGACCAGGGGGTGCACGTCGTGTTGCAGGGCGAGAGCGGCGATGAGATCGCGCACCTCGTCTACGGGGTGAAGATGTCGCGTCCGGGCGCTGGGTTCTGCCGCCTGGCGGGCTCCGAAGAGACCCTCCTGGTCGCAACGGGCCTGCCGATGAGCCTTGGGATCATCAACGCCGAGACGCAACTCAGCGATCGCGCTTTCGTCGAGGGACGCATTTATTCCGATGAGGTGAAGAAGGCCGTCCGTATCGACGTCACGAAGGCCGGGCAAGAGCCGTTTTCACTCATCAAGGGGGCTGATGAGACGTGGACCTTCGATCCGCCGGTCCGCCGCCAGGGAGTGGGCAAGGAGAAGGTCGACGGTTTGCTGAAGATCGTGGCCGAGGTCGAAGGCCGTGGACTGGTCGATCCCGAAGAGGGTGCGGACTACGGCTTTGACGCGGCCGCCGTCCGGGTGGTCCTCACCGTCGAAGGCGAGGAGGGGCCTCGTGTCTTCGATATCCAGGTGGGTGAGAAGCTGCCGGACAATACCGGGATGTACTTCGTCAAGGCCTTGCCCCAGGACATTATTTATCAGGTCCCGCAGAACGCGGCCGAGAACCTGATCGTTGACCGCAAGGACCTGGCGGCTTCCCCTAGGAAGAAGTGAGGTCTCCCAATGGGGCATAGAAAGACCTGGTCTTTCTATGTCGCACCTGGTCTTTCTATGTCGTATTTTCGGCTCTTTTAAAAATTGACGCCTCTGCGGCCCAGGAGTATGATAGGGAAAAGTGCCCGGTAACAAGCACCGTGTCGGGGAGGATGTCTACGATGAGGGAAGGTGTTATGGATGAGCGCAGGAAGTTTTCCCGGTTGGATATCAGCGTGGGGGTGGCGTGGCGGCGCCTGGGCTCACGCATGGCCGAGGCGGTCGACGATATCGACGCCACGCGCAATATCGCCGAAGGCGGGGTGTGCCTGGTGGCCAACGAGCGCTTTGAGGTAGGCGACCGCCTGGAGTTGACCCTGACGCTGCCGACGCAAAAGACGATCCGGACGCTGGGTCAGGTCATCTGGGTCAGGGACGCGATGCTCGTCCGGGAGGACGGCATCCAGCGCTTCGACATCGGCGTGTCATTTTCCGGCCTGCCCGAAGACGAGTGGCAGGAGATGAAGCAGTTTTTATATTCTTTCCCATGAGACCGTCCTTTTTCTCTTACCGTTGCTGGCTCCTCGTGTGTTGCGGTCTTTTGTTTCTGGCCGCACCGCTGGCAGCTGCGTCCCCCGATCCCACCGACCTGGATACGGCTGACGCCCTCCTCATCAAGCGGCTCCAGGCGCAGACCGGCGCCGATAAGGCCTCCCTCTATCAGACGTTGGGCTTCAGTTATTTCCGGCAGGAGAACTTTGACCGCGCGTTCCTGTATTTCAACGCCGCGGTCCAGGTCAATCCGCGGTTGTACTGGTCCTGGTATTATATGGGCCTCCTGGACCCGGAGGACGCCGAGACCTACTTTACGAAGGCGATCGTGGCCAACCGGGACTTTGCGCCGGCGCATTACTGGCTCGGCCGTTATTACGGCAAGAACGGCAAGATAGAAGAGGCGATCCGTTCCTTTGAGGGATATCTCAAGAGCGCCGGGGCCGACCCCGACGAATACGCGCGCATGGATGAAGTCCAGGGGTTGCTGAGGACATTGCGTCAGGGCGAGAAGCTCGAGTGAAGATCGCTATGGCCGTGTTCCTGTGGGGGGTCCGCACCCTGTGCCTCGTCAGTCTCCTGGCGGGCGCGGCGTGCCTGCGGTCCCCCGGGCGCGTGATCGCGTTCCAGCAGAAGTTTTATTCCTGGATCAACTGGCGCATGGAACCGATCTCCATGTCCAGAGAGGTCCGCAACACGCGCCTGATGGGGTTGATCCTGGTCTTGTTGGCCCTGTCGGCCTTCTTGGTGCCTTGAGGAGGGCAGGACACACGGGCTATCGAAGCGTGCAGGGCGAACGCGGCGTCTCTGTTTCACTGGTGGGGCTGCTCATCATCAGCCTGATCATCGCCTACCTCTTCGTGAAGGCCTTGACGGCGTATCTGGGTTCTTCCCTTATCGTGTCCGGCGATGCCGCGAGACAGGTCCCTGTTGCGGCGGACGACGCGGTCGCGGACGGCGGCGCCGTGCCGACGGTGGGCGGCGACGGGACCGCGGTCCAGGCGACGGGCGTCTTGGAGTGGACACGGCAGGAGGTCAAGGCCGCGGGACAACGCGACCTGGACCGCGCCAAGGAACTCACCGAATACAATTTTTGATCCCACGATACGACCCCGCACTTTCTTTGAGGACCCCTCAAGAAGGTGCGGGGTTTTTGGCGCGCCGGTAAAGTAGGGATATCACGCATAGAGTCATCCCGCACCAGCCCCGTCTTTGACGGGGCACTGCGGGGTTTCGCTTGGCACCGAATAACGAGAAGCTCACCGACCCGGCCAGCGGAGCTTCACTGGATGGCAAAAGAGCAGGGGTTTTTGCGTCACGCACTCCTTACAGGTTGTCAAAAATTGGCATCCAAGACGTCTGACTGTTAAAAATAGAAGGGACTACCCTAAATAATTCTGCCCAATGTAAATGGTACTTGACACGGTAAAAGCAAAGTGATACATTATAAAACATTAATGAGAATTATTCTCAATAGGAGCCGGGATGTCTCATTCACCCAATAAAGAAATATCTTGGCATTACAACAAATTAAGTAAATATTGCTGTAGGTTGACCAAACCAAGACAGGCAATTTTAGATAGTTTAAATAATACAGAAAAACATTTGAACGCCGAACAAATACATAGGGCGACGTCCAAGATATCTCCCAATATTGGATTGGCTACCATTTATCGTAATCTTGAATTATTGGTTCGTATCGGTTTAGTTTGGAAATTCGATGCGGGTGATAACAAGGCCAGGTATGAGATAGCCAAGTGTCCGGAGGCAAGCCATCATCATCATTTAATATGCAAGAAGTGCAACAGTATTATCGATTATTCTGATTCCATAGATAACGAAAAAGATTTTATTCAAGAAAGAGAAAAAAATATTTCAAAGAAATATAATTTTAGGATTGAAAATCATTGTATTGATTTTTTCGGCTTGTGCTATAAGTGCAAAAATACCAAATAGATTTTTTTTCATTTTAAATGAGGACGATTTTCATTAATGAACAAAGGAGGTGAACAAGATGCCAGGTGGAGACGGAACAGGTCCCTTAGGTCAAGGGCCAGGAACACGGAGAGGTATGGGTAGAGGCGGCGGACGAGGCAGAATGGGCGGCAACCGTTCGGGCGCGGGTCCCGGAGGAGTTTGCTTATGTCCGAATTGCAAGTTGTCCGTACCGCATAACGTAGGCGCCCCATGCTATAGTATGAATTGCCCTAAATGTGGCGCAAAGATGGTTAGGGGCTAAATCAGAAAAAGATGCCTGAACAGGAAAGAATCGAGCAGGACAAACGCTTAAAAGAACGTATGTCTTGCATAAAGTACAAACTTATTGTGTTAAGCGGAAAAGGAGGCGTTGGCAAGACCACTGTGGCAGTTAATTTAGCCTATGGCTTAGCTCATAAGGGCAAAAAAGTAGGTATTTTAGATGTTGATATCCATGGGCCTGACATTGCCAAAATGCTGGGCATTGAAGGAAAAAGGCTTACGGGGTCCGAATCAGGTATTGAACCCATAGAGGTCTTACCTGGCTTAAGAGCTGTAAGTCTGGCACTTCTTTTAGAGAACAAAGATCAGCCTGTAATCTGGCGCGGGCCGCTTAAGATGATAACCATAAAACAGTTTTTGGCAGACGTCAATTGGGGCGAACTTGACTATTTGATCGTTGATTCCCCTCCCGGGACAGGCGATGAACCTTTAAGCGTTTGTCAGCTTATTCCGAATATAAACGGTGCGATCATTGTCACAACGCCGCAGGAGGTCGCAATTTTAGATTCCAGAAAAAGCGTCATATTTGTCAAAGAATTGAAAGTTCCTGTTATGGGCATAATAGAGAATATGAGTGGTTTTGTATGCCCTCATTGTAACAAGGAAATAGATCTATTCGGAACGGGTGGTGGAGAAAAGTCCGCCCATGAGTTAAAAGTGCCGTTCCTGGGAAGAATACCTGTCGAACCCGAAGTGGTAAAGTGCGGAGATTCGGGGCGGCCTTTTATTCATTTTAAAAGCCAGGCACAAACGGCAAAAGCTATGGGAGAAATAATAAATCGTATTATTGTTTATATGGAAAACAATGGGTCATAAAGAAATTTGCAAATGGTTTGATGTCTGCCCGCTTAAAAGGTTTTATGAACAAGGTAGATTGGATAAAAAGTGGATTGAAGGTTATTGTTGGGGTGATTATTTGAGATGCGTAAGATATAAAATGGAGGAAGAGGGGTCATGCCATCCTGATAATATGATGCCTGATGGCACAATTGGCGAAAGGCTTGAATGAACAGGTAAAACTATAAATATATTTATGGGCCCGTGGCTTCCTGGAGGTTAGGCAGCTCTCTGGGGATAGATCCTCTTTCGAAGGGCGAAAAGGTTTGCACATTTGATTGTGTCTATTGCCAGATCGGAAAGACCAAGCTTTTAACTGATAAGCGAGAGACGTTTGTTACGGTTAGAGATATAGTAGAAGAACTTGACAGTCTACCGCCTATCGAGATAGATTATATTACCTTTTCCGGCACAGGCGAGCCTACCTTAGCGGAAAATCTGGGACAGATGATGAAGGCAATAAAGAAGATCAGGAACGAGAAAATAGCGGTTTTAACAAATTCTTCGCTGATGCATAGAGAAGACGTTCAAAAGGATCTGTTCACGGCAGATCTTGTCGTTGCCAAATTAGATGCTTCCAGCAAAACATTTTTAAGTTGGTCAATCAACCGATGAGAACCAGTAGAATCGATGTCCTTATTAAAGCGATAAAAGACTTTAAGAGTTGTTATCTCGGGAAATTGGCATTGCAGATCATGTGTTTAAAGATGAATAAAAAGTACGCAGAGGATATTGCGCAGATCGCAAAAGAGATCAGGCCCGATGAGGTCCAGATAAATACCCCCTTTAGGCCGTGCAAGATAAGGCCTTTACCAAAAGCCGAAAGGAACACCATAGAAAGATATTTTAGCGGCTTAAATACCGTTTCAGTTTACAATGCTGAAAAGAAGGGCGTTAAGCCTATCAGTTCAGAAGATACCTTGAAAAGAAGAGGCAAGGTTTGATGACACATGAAGACATATTTAGAGTGTATCCCATGTTTTTTTAAACAGGCCCTTGAGGCTGCAAGGATGGCAGGGGCAAATAAGAGGACGCAAAAGAGGATACTGAATGAGTTGGCAAGGGTCTTGCCGAAGCTTCCTTTAACCTCCTCGCCTCCGGAAATGGGCAAGGTTATTTATGGATTAGTTAAAAGTGTGACTAAAAAAGACGATCCTTATCTGGGAATAAAAGAAAAAAGCAATCGGCTTGCCCTGAGCATCTATGATAGGTTGAAGAAGAAAGTAAGCCATTCATATGACAAATTATTAATGGCAGTTGAATTGGCTATTGCCGGCAATATAATTGATTACGGCGTGAAGAACTCTTTAAATGTCGATACGGAACTGAAAAAGATCTTGGATGAAGAGGATAAAGCCATCAAAGAAGAAGGCAAGGCAATATTCGACTATAAAAATTTTAAACGAGCTTTGGGTAATGCGAAAAGCATTCTATATTTAGCTGACAATGCCGGTGAGACAGTCTTTGATCGTATCTTGATTGAAGAGATAAAAAGTATTGATAGTGGCAAAAATATCATTTATGCCGTAAAGGAAAAACCTGTTATTAACGATGCCTTGATAGGGGATGCGCTTACCTGCGGTATAGACAAAGAGGCAAAGGTAATATCCTCCGGCTCGGATGCACCCGGCACAATCCTTTCTTTATGTTCAAAGACGTTCTTAAGCATATATAAGAAAGCGGATATGGTCATAAGCAAAGGTCAGGGGAATTTCGAGGCCTTATCTACGACAAAAAGACGGATTTTTTTCCTATTCATGGCCAAGTGTCCGGTGATCGCCGAGGACGTGGGGTGTGAAGTTGTGAATGTGATCTTGTTATATCATCCAGGGGAAAACCGGGAACATCAAGCGATAGGGAGCCGTTGGCGATAAAAAATATCCTTCGGATAGATTGAGGAGGCTGTTGTCGGATGGGATTTCCTAAAAAAGGAGGCTGAGAAAATGGAGGTAAAAGTAAACGACACAAACTTTAAGCAGGAAGTATTAGACTCGGATATTCCAGCCCTGGTGGATTTTTGGGCACCGTGGTGCGCTCCTTGCCACATCGTTGCGCCGGCGGTCGAAGAGATCGCCAGGGAATATAAAGGTAAATTGAAAGTATGCAAATTAAATGTAGATGAGGCTCCCAATACCGCATCGCGATATGGAATAAGGAGTATCCCAACTTTAGCGATTTTTAAAGATGGTAAAGTGGCAGACAAGGTCGTAGGCGCGCTCCCTAAATCCGAACTGGAAACGACGATCAAGCGACATATTTAATCAAGTCAATTTTTAGAGGATAAGCTGGAGGTGATAATTATGCCCGTGTATACATATATCTGTAGGGATTGTGGCGAGAAGTTCGATCTGTTGATAGGAGTGACTTCTGAAAAACCTGAGCTTAAATGTAAGAAATGTAATAACGAAAACGTTGAAAGATCACTTTCAGCATTTAGCGTTGGAGGTTCCAGAGACAAGTCTTCTCCCGGACCAAGTTGCCCTACAGGAACATGCCCAACAGGTTTTTAAAAGGGTAAATTGCTAAAATGGGGGATTTCAAACAAATTGATGAAGCAAGACAACTCTTGGGATTAGAAGAAGACGCGACCCTGGAGGAGATAAAGAAGGCCTACCGTGCCCTGGCGCACAAATATCATCCTGATAAATGTAAAGATGAAAAGAAGAAAAACTGCGAGGAAATGTTTAAAAGAATAAACTATGCAAACGAAATCTTAATGGCCTATTGTGAAGGTTATAAATATTCTTTTAAAGAAAAGGACGTAAAAAGGAATACGATGGACAGGGAATTTTATAAACATCTGAAGAGATTCTACGATGGCTGGTTGGGCGATTTGGATTTATGAGCAGTATATTTGACAGGTATTACAAGAAATACGATGCCTGGTATGACAGGAATAAATTTGCTTACCTGTCTGAATTAGAAGCAATCAAAAAGGTTTTGCCACAAAGAGAAAAAGGCTTAGAGATCGGCGTAGGCACAGGAAGATTCGCTCATGCCTTGGGTATTGCAACCGGGATTGACCCATCAAAAAATATGATCAGGATCGCCAGAAAAAGAGGTGTGAATGTAAGGTTAGGCTCTGGCGAACGCCTCCCATTTAAAAACGCCGCTTTTGACTATGTGGCGATCATTATTACTATATGTTTTGTTAATGACCCGGAAAAGGTCCTGAAAGAGACGAACAGGGTTTTAAAGAAAAACGGTAAGATCATTATAGGAATTATTGACAGGGCCAGTTTCTTGGGTGAATTTTATCAAAGAAAGAAAAGTGTATTTTATAGGCATGCAAATTTTTTTAGTGTTAAGGAAGCGGCACGTTTATTAAAAAATACAGGATTTTCCAAATTTTATTATTATCAGACCCTCCATAAACTCCCAAGTCAAATACATTCGATTCAGAAACCACGAAAAGGCTTTGCTAAAGGCGGTTTTGTGGTAATTGCAGGAAAAAAAGATGATGTTATCGATTAAATGAAGGAATAAAAGGATTCGGAAAGATCTGCCCTTTTTCTATCGCCTACCGTAGATCTATCTAAAGCAACAGCTTTTCATACGCGTGCGCCCGGTAGGAGCTGCGTACATAGGGACCGCTTTCCACGTGAAGGAATCCCCGCCGTAAAGCTTCGTGTCTATATTCGTCGAACTCTTCGGGCGTGATGTACGCGCGCACGGGTTCGTGCGCGCGGCTCGGCTGCAGGTATTGGCCGAGGGCCAGGTAATCGCAGCCCGCCCCTCGTAGGTCGTCGAAGACGTCGAGCACCTCGTCTTTTTTCTCTCCAAGCCCCAGCATCAGCGCGGATTTCGTGCGGACCTTCGGGGCCCTTTTTTTACACCGGCGAAGGACGGACACGGAACGGTCATAGTCTGCCTCCGGCCGCAGCGCATAAAGGCGCGCGACGGTCTCCAGGTTGTGTCCGAGGATGTCGGGTCCGGCCTCGCAGATGGTCCCGAGCGAAGCTTCATCGCCGTTCACATCCGGGATGAGGAGTTCGACGCGCACACCGGGGCACGCGGCCCGGAGGCAGCGCACGACGGCGGCGAAGTGCGCGGCGCCGCCATCGGGGAGGTCGTCGCGCGTCACGCTCGTGATGACGACATGGGCCAGGCCCAGCTCTGCGGTGGCGCGGGCGAGGCGCTGCGGCTCTCCCGGGTCCGGTGCTCCGGGTTTGTGCGTCTTATCGACGTGGCAGAACCGGCAGTGCCGGGTGCAGTAACGGCCGAGGATAAGGAAGGTCGCGTGTTTGTGCGCAAAGCACTCGGCGATGTTGGGGCAGTGGGCCTCGCGGCAGACGGTGTTGAGGCGATGCGCCGCAAGGACCCGGCGCGTCGCTTCGCAGGAGGCAAATTCGATCTTTTTACGCAGCCATGCCGGTCGGCGCAGCGGCGCGTCCCCCCGGTCGGGATGAGACCTCGACCGGGTGCGTCCGCCCCCTGGCCGGGACGCCATCTCGACCGGGTGTTTCGCGTTCCAGGAGGCCTGGGCATATTTCGTCGTCTTCAACCGTTCGGCGAGACCGATCTCTTCTTTTGTCAGGGTGTCTTCGTTGAGTCGCACGCCGAAGTGCCGGACAAATGCTTCGATGAGGGCCCGGCGTACCTCTTCTCTTGAAAAGGCGCGGCCGGCGGCCTCAGCGAGGCTCGTGACGCCCTCGGTGTCGGTCGTCGTCACTCCCCGGCAGGCGGTCCGGAGGTATGTCTTATCCAGCGTGAGCGGGAGGCTGCCGTGTTGGAGAAAGGTGCGGCGCCGGCGCTTCTGGGCCGAGCCTCCGATCTTTTTGCCGTTGAGGCAGACGTCATGCTCCTCGTGCCGGGAAAAACAAAAATCAGCCGGCCCCCGCAGCGTCCGCCCCGGCGGCCTCTGCAGCGTCCGCCCCGGCGGCCTCTGCAGCGTCCGTCCCCGCAGCGGCCCCCGCAGCGTCCGCCCCGGCGGCGTTCGTGGGGCTCGTGCGTCTTTGGCAAAGCCTGCCTTCAGCCCGAGGATCTCGAGCGTCTTTAAAATAAAGGCCGTGACAAAGGCGTAGGATTCCTTGACGCGCGCGGTGAGGCCCAGGTCTTGCGTGTCTGCGACGAAGCCGTAGGTGAGCTCGTCGTCGTGCCACAGGAGGCCGCCGCCCGTGGGCCGACGCACGGCGTTGCCGGAGAGAATAAGACTATCCGGGTCCTGAGAAAATCCTATCGAGAAGCTCGCGGGCCGCCATTCATAGAGCCGCAGGGTGGGCACGGACACGCCCGGCCGGTAACTGACGAGGAGGGCTTCGTCCGTCGCCATGTTGGCCGCCGCGTCTCCGGGGCCGCTGTTGATGAGCCGCCACGTCTTGGCCATGGATTTGCTATATTGATGGGTCGTCGCTGGGGTCCCCCGACGACCCCCGTAGCGGAGGGGGGACCCTCGCTCTAACGAACCCGGGGGGAACCACGGGAGGGTTCCCAATGGGGGGCCGGGGGGCTAGGGGGACCCCAGCGACGGCCCGTGAACAGTTCCCTAAAGGTACGCGCAGTGCATCTGGCGCGCCGCCTTGACTTCGTCCAGGCGCCGGACAGGGGTGGTACGGGGTGCTTGCTTGAGGGCCTGAGGGTCTGTCCTGGCCGTCTCGGCGGCCCGGAGCATGCAGGTGATGAAGTGGTCGAGCGTCTCTTTGGACTCGGTCTCCGTCGGCTCGATCATCAGGGCCTCCTTGACGATCAGGGGGAAGTATATCGTCGGCGGGTGGATGCCCTGGTCGATGAGGTATTTCGCGACGTCGAGCGCGTTGACGCCGTGCTCCAAAAGCGGCGCGGCGGACAAGACGCACTCGTGCATGCAGCGCGCGGCGCACCCCGTTTCGCAGGCCGGCGTGAAGTGTTCCCTGAGGCGGGCGAGGACGTAATTGGCGTTCAGGACCGCGTGTTCGCCGGTGCGCAGGAGCCCTTCTTTGCCCAGGAGCAGGATGTAGGCGTAGGCCTTGAGGATGACGAGGAAGTTGCCGTAGAAGGGCGCGATGTAGCCGATGGAGTGCGGCTTCTGGTAATCCAGGCAATACGTGCCGTCCTCGCGCTGGGCCACGCGCGAGATGGGCAGGAACCTCTCCAGGTCCTTGCGTACCCCGACGGGACCGGACCCCGGCCCGCCGCCGCCGTGCGGGGTCGCAAAGGTCTTGTGGAGGTTGAGGTGGATGACGTCAAAGCCGATGTCGCCGGGCCGGCACCGGCCGAGGATGGCGTTCAGGTTGGCGCCGTCGTAGTAGAGGAGGGCGTCTTTTTCGTGGGCCATCCCGGCGATGGCGTCTATTTCCGATTCGAAGATGCCCAGCGTGTTCGGGCACGTCATCATGACGGCCGCCACCTCTTCGGTCATCACTTTCCGCAGGGCGTCGAGGCTCATGGTGCCTCTTTCGTTCGACGGGATGTTGACGATCTCGTAGCCCGCGATGGCGGCGCTCGCCGGGTTGGTGCCGTGCGCGGAGTCGGGCACGAGGATGTACCTGCGCTTGTGTTTCTTGGCGCGGTGGTACGCCGCGATGATCATGACGCCGGTGAGTTCGCCGTGCGCGCCGGCCGCCGGCTGCAACGTGAAGGCGTCCATGCCGGTGATGGCGCACAGGAGCTTCTCCATGTGATGGAGGATCTCCAGCGCCCCCTGCGTCAAGAGGCCGCCGCGCCGCAGCTGCGGCAGGAGGGGGTGCAGGCCCGCAAAACCCTCGCAGCGCGCGATCTCCTCCGTGAACTTGGGGTTGTACTTCATGGTGCAGGAGCCTAGCGGATAGAAGTTGGTATCGACGGAAAAGTTCTGGCGCGAGAGGTTCGTGTAGTGGCGCACGAGGTCGTTTTCCGTCACCTCGGGCAACTCGGCCGGCCTTTCGCGCAGATACCTGGCGTCGGGCAGCTTCGCCCGCGACTCCTGCTGCGGCAGCCGCGTGCAGCGCCGTCCGGCCTCCCCGATATCGAAGATCAGCTCCATAGGGTCGCCTCCAGGGCCCGGGCGTAGCCGGCAATCTCTTCCTTCGTGCGTTTTTCCGTCACGGCGACGAGCATGTAATTTTTCATGTCCGGGTAATAGCGCGCGAGCGGGAACCCGGCGGCAAATCCCTTGGCGATCATCTTGCCGACGACCTCGACGGGGTTGCGCGGCAGCTCGACCGTGAATTCGTTGAAGGTGGGGGAACTCTGCTTGACCGTGACGCCCCGGATCTCTGCCAGCAGGGCCTTGGCCTGTTCGGCCTTCTCGAAGTTCTGGCGCGCCAGCTCCCGGAAGCCCTCCTTGCCGAGAGCGGACAAAAAGACGACGGCGCGCAGGGCGCACAGCGCCTCATTGGAGCAGATGTTGGACGTGGCCTTTTCGCGGCGGATGTGCTGTTCGCGCGCCTGCAGGGTCAGGACGTAGCCGGTTTTTCCCTCGATGTCCGAGGTCTCACCCACGAGGCGGCCCGGCATCTTGCGGGCGAACTCTCTTTTGGTCGCCATGAAACCGAGATACGGCCCTCCGAAAGACAGGGGTATCCCCAGGCTCTGGCCCTCGCCCGTCACGATGTCGAATCCCATGGCACCCGGCGTCTTGAGCAGGCCCAGGGCGACGGGGTAGACCGAGGTGATGGCGAGGATCCCGCGTTCATGGGCCTGGGCGACGATGTCCGCGTGGTCGTCGATGGCGCCGAAGAAGTTCGGGTTCTGCAGGATGACGCAGGCGGTCTTATCGTTGAGCTGTTTCTTCAAGGCGGCCCGGTCGGTCTGGCCGTGTCGGACCGGGATCTCGTAAAATTCGATGTCGAGGTTACGCGTGTAGCTGTAGATGATCGTGCGGTAGATCGGGCTGACGGCCTTGTCGATCAGGACGCGGTTGCGGCCCGTGATGCGGCGCGCCATCATCATGGCTTCGTAGAGCGCTGTCCCTCCGTCGTAGAGCGAGGCGTTGGCGATCTCCATGTCGGTCAGACGGCAGACCGCGCTCTGGTATTCGAAGATCGCCTGCAGCGTCCCCTGCGAACATTCGGGTTGGTAGGGCGTGTAGGCGGTGGTGAATTCGCTGCGGCCGCTCAAGTGGTCCACGACCGACGGGATGAAGTGGTCGTAGACGCCGGCACCGATGAAGAGCGTCAGGTCCGTCGCGTTCTTTGCCGCGAGGTCCCTGAGGTGCCGGATGACCTCGAACTCGGACCTGCCCTCCGGTACGTCAAGCGTTCTGGTCCGCTGCGACGGCTTGATGATGTCGAAGAGCTCTTCCGTGCTCCGGGCGCCGATGGCCCGGAGCATCTCCTCGGTGTCGCGTTGGGTGTTGGCGATGTAGTCGCTCAATGTATGTTCCTTCGGCGATCGGAGTCGTTCTTGTCCCCCGCGCCCCCATTGGGGAACCCTCCCGTGGTTCCCCCCGTCGGCCTGCGGCCGTCGGGTCTCGCCCTTGCCGCTACGGGGGTCTGCGAACGACCCCGGTCGCCGAAGGGCAAAGTATTAACCCAGTTCTTTCAGGAAGGCCGCGTAGGCCCCGGCGTCCATGAGGTCCTTCGTCTCCTCGGGCCTGGTCATGGCGATCCTGGCGATCCACGCCTTTTCATAGGGCGACTGGTTGACGAGGGCGGGGGTCGCCTCGAGCTCTGCGTTGACCTCGGTGACGTTACCCGAGACCGGGGCGTAGATGTCGCTGGCCGCTTTGACGGACTCGATCGTCGCCATGGCCTTGAACTGCGTGACGGCCGCGCCGGTCTTGGGCGGCTCGACAAAGGTGATGTCCCCCAGCGCCTCCTGGGCGTGGTCCGTGATACCCACGGTCGCGGTCTTGCCCTCTACCCTGACCCACTCGTGTTCCTTGGTGTACCTCAGATCCGACGGGATATTCATATAGGCTCCTTATTTTTCGGTCGGCGGGTCCTGTTCGAGGCGTTCGCCCCCATCCGCGTTCGCTCCACCCATCCCCCCGTGGGACCCCTTGCGCTCGCGCGTCTGGGGCCGAGCCGCCTCGGCCACCCACCGGTGCGACAAATTCACGTCCGCAAAGAGGTCGGCTTGACGAAGGGGCGGTTGCAGACTACCGCCTCGAAGAGCGGGGCGTCCTCGCCTATGCCGATCACCTGGCCGGCGGCGAGCGGCGCGGCCGCGAAGCCCATGCCGATGCCGGTGCCGCAGTGCGGCGAAAAGGTGCCGCTGGTGACCGTGCCGACCACCTTAGCGTCGAGGAAGACCTTGTGACCGTGCCGGGGAGAGCGCCGCGACCGGGACGCAACGTAAATGCGCCGCCGGCCGACGCCTTCCTTTTTTTGCCGCAGCAGGGCCGGCCGGCCGATGAAGTCTTTGGACAGGTCGATGGATTTCTCCAGGCCCGCCTCGAGCGGTGTCGTCTCTTCGTCGATGTCCTGGCCGTAGAGGTTGTAACCCATCTCCAGGCGCAGGACGTCGCGCGCCCCCAGCCCCGCCGGCCGGACGCGCGGATCACTCAGGAGCTCTTTCCAGAGCGCGGGGATGTTTTTCAGGGGAAGGTAGATCTCGAAGCCGAGCTCGCCGGTGTAGCCCGTGCGGCTGACGAGCGCCTCGGCGCCCAGGAGGCGCGACTCGGTAAAGGTATAATACTCTAATTCGGACGCCTCGGGGATGAACGTCGTCAAGACCTCGCGGCTGCGGGGGCCCTGCAGGTCGATCTTGCCCCACGCGTCCGATACGTCCTGGAAGCGAGCCTCCCACGACAGGTGGCGCGAAAAATGCTCTTTGTCTTTTTCGACCCTCGCGGCGTTCACGACGATCATCCATGTCGCCGGCCCCTTCCGGTAGACGATGAGGTCGTCGATCATCCCGCCGGCCTCGTTCAGGATCGAGGTATACCGGCAGCCGCCGACCTTGAGGCTATCGAGGTTGGCCGCGACACAACGCTCCAGGCCCGAGGCCTTCGCGTCCCCTTCGACCAGAAACTCGCCCATGTGGCAGATATCAAAACAGGAGACGGCGCGGCGGGTGTGCTGCGTTTCGACGAGGATCCCCTCGTACTGGATCGGCATGTTCCAGCCCGCGAAGGGGCCCATTCTGGCTGATAGCCCCTGATGGGCGTCGAAGAGCGGCGTGGTCTTGAGCGAGGCGGGGTCTTGCGTCATCTTGGCGGACACGGGGACACAAATAAAAAAGCCTGGTTTCAAGAAAACCCAGGCGGACGATTTTCTTCTAAGACTTCCTCATGGTCGATTCCATGGCGCCAGAAGTCGTCAGATCCGATTGTCCGAAATATTATAGCACAGGACGGCCTCTTGTAAAGTGTCTTGAGAGATGGGAGCATCTTTGCTATCATGATATCCTAACGCGAGAATTTTCTAAGTAACGCGAGAATCCGAAAGGGCTGCTCATGTCTCAGACACGTCTCCACGTGAAGCTTCTGGACAGGACGCCGCGGGCCGTGGCGTTGATCTACGCCGCGTGCCGCCAGTGCTACTCCGTTCAGTTTGCCGGCGCGATCTTCCAGGAGCGTGACGGCGCGGGCCGCCGGGCGGGCTTCATCCGCAAGGTCGTCGCGTCGGGCCACGAGAGCCCGCTGGAACACGCGAAGTTCACCTTTGCCGTCGAGGGGGTCTCGCGGGCCCTGACACACCAGCTGGTCCGGCACAGGATCGCCTCTTTTTCACAGCAAAGCCAGCGTTACGTCAAGGAGACCGCCTTTGATTACGTCACTCCGCCGAGCATCGCCCGGGACCCGGAGCTCAAAGAGGAGTTCGAGCGCACCATGGAGCACGTCCAGGAGTGCTATAATAGTCTCCTGGCCAAGTTCAAGTCCCGCGGCAAGGTCGGCGAGCAGGCGTTCCAGGACGCGCGCTTCGTCCTGCCCCAGGCGGCGGAGACGAAGATCGTCGTGACCATGAACTGCCGCGAGTTGTTGCATTTTTTCCGGCACCGCTGCTGCGCGCGGGCCCAGTGGGAGATCAAGCGGCTGGCCGAGGAGATGTTGCGTCTCGCCCGCAGGGAGCTGCCCGAGGTCTTTGAGACGGCCGGCGCCAAATGCGTGGACCTGGGGTATTGTCCGGAAGGAGAGAGGTTTTCCTGCGGCCGCTATCCCCTGAAGCGCAACGGCGTCCCCAAGAGGCCGCGCCGGGTAAAAAGAGGGACCGGTTGAGACATAGAGACACTGGATTATTCTTTCTTTTGTGCGGGGTCTGCCTGGCGGCGGTCCACGGCTGCGCGAGCGTGCCGCCGATGCCCGACGGCGGGCCGACCGACGTCATCTACCGGCCCGGGGATCCCGCCTCCCTGGTGCGCTACGACACGACCCATATCATCGGTCCCGCCGAGACGGCCTATCGCATCAGCAAGATGTACGACGTGCCCATCGATACGATCCTGAAGGCGAACGCTATCAGGGACCCGCGGGAGCTGCGCATCGGCCAGAGGCTCGTCATCCCGGGGGCGGCGCCGCTGCGGCCCGTCATCCCACTTTTCAAATCCAAAAAGTGGCGCTACGTCGTCATCCACCACAGCGTGACGGACGAAGGGGATGCGACGTCCCTGGACGTCATCCACCGCCGCCGGGGCTTCAACCGGGGGCTGGGCTACCACTTCGTCATCGACAACGGGACGACGACGAAGGTCGACGGCCAGATCGAGGCCTCGCCCCGCTGGGTCAAGCAGATGGACGGCGCCCACTGCAACGCCGGCGGGATGAACCGGTGCGGCATCGGCATCTGCCTCGTCGGCGACTTTACCTATCACGAACCGACCCGCAGGCAGATGGACTCCCTGGTCCTCCTTGTCGACACCCTGCGCCGGTATTACCGTATCCCCTTGAGCCGCGTCATCGGGCACAGGGATGTGCCCGGCAAGGTCACGGCCTGTCCCGGCAACAGCTTTCCCTGGAAAGAGTTCAAGCGCCGCCTGCGCCGCGGCCGTTGAAAGGTGAGACAAAAGGTCTGACCTTTTGTCTCACCCTGAAAGAGGGCGAGGTCTCGCGCGTCGTGCCGGTCTCAGGCGCGTATCCCCTCATCTCGTTCATCCCGGGTGTCTTGATCCTGGGCGAAAAGCTGACGGCGGTGAAGTCCGCCGGTCTCCTGTGCGTGGGGACGGGCGTCTTTGGTGTTGAGGTAACAGGGTGACGCGCGGGCAGATAGAAATCTTCTTGCCATTTTCCCTCCGCCGGCGCTACAATAATGAGGACGGCCTGACAGAAGGAGGCAGGGATGGATGAAATTGCGGTTCTTCGTGTCGTGGATCTTGTTGCGGGAGGGGTGGGGGCGCTGGCAGCCATCGGGCTGATCTTCGCTCCGCGCGCCGTGGAGTGGCTCGAAAAGAAACTGGACTACAATTTTTCGACCCACAACCTGGAAGAGACGCTCAACAAAAAGAGGGAGATCGGCTCGCTCTTGTTGCGCCGTTCGCGCATCTTTGGCCTGATCCTGTTGGCCATCTCTCTCTTCCTGTTAATGACGGGGCTGATCCTTATTTAAGGGCGCCTTTTTCGCATAAAGACGCATAAAGACGCTGTTCCCAAGGATGGGGAGCAGCGTTTTTTTGTTCCGGAACGGGGATATCGGATTGGTATCCGGATGAGTCCTTAACCCATTATCCTCCAAGCACTTTCACGCCATAAAATCCTAAATTTCGGACCGGTCCGTGTGTTTCTGTTGACGCCGCGCCCCAACTTTGTTATATTAGTTGCCTAACCCATTGGCATTTAACGAGCGGGGGGATCATGATCGAACGCTACAGTCTTCCAAAAATGGCGAAGGTGTGGAGCGAAGAGAGCAGGTTCCAGAGGATGCTCGAGGTGGAGTTGTGCGTCTGCGAGGCGTGGCAGAAGCTCGGCAAGATCCCCAAGAAGTCCCTGCAGACGATCAAGCAGAAGGCCAGGATAGACATCGAGAAGATCAAGGAATTAGAGGCCAAGACCCGCCACGACGTGGTCGCCTTCGTGAACAACCTCTCCGACAGCGTGGGCAAGGAGGCGAAATACATCCACATGGGCCTGACCTCCAACGACGTGCTCGATACGTCCCTGGGCCTGCAGCTCGTCGAGGCCTTCGACATCCTCCTCACCGACATGCAGAAGGCGGCGTCGGTCCTGGCCAGGACCGCCAGGAAGTACAGGAACACCGTCTGCATCGGCCGCTCACACGGCATCCACGCGGAGCCCACGACCTTCGGGCTCAAGGTGGCGTTGTGGTATGATGAGATGCGCCGTAACGCCGAGCGCCTGAAGGCGGCCAAGAAGGAGGTGGCCGTCGGCAAGCTCTCCGGCACGATCGGGACGTATACCAATATCGAGCCGGAGGTCGAACAGTTTGTCTGCGCGAAGCTGGGGCTCGACGTCTCCCGCGGTTCGACCCAGGTGGTCCCGCGCGACCGCCACGCGGCCGCGTGCGCGGCCCTGGCCGTGACCGCCGCGTCGCTCGAGAAGTTCGCCACGGAGATCCGCCACCTGCAGCGCACCGAGGTGGCCGAGGTCGAGGAGCCGTTCGGCAAGGGGCAGAAGGGGTCCTCGGCCATGCCGCACAAGCGTAACCCCGTGATGTGCGAACGCATCTCGGGGCTCGCGCGTCTCGTGCGCACGAACGCCTTCGCGGCCCTGGAGAACGTGTGCCTGTGGCACGAGCGGGACATCAGCCACTCGTCGGTCGAACGGGTCATCCTGCCCGACACCACCATCCTCCTGGACTATCTCCTGAACCAGTTCATCGAGGTGATGGAGGGGCTGACGGTCCATTCCAGGAACATGCTGGTCAATCTGGGCCGCACCAACGGGCTCATCTATTCGCAGCGCGTGCTGCTGGAATTGATGAGAAAGGGGTTGCCCCGTCCGCAGGCCTACGATATCGTCCAGAAGAACGCGTTCGCGTCCCTGACCCTGAACCGCGAATTCAAGGGTGTCCTTTGCGCCAACCCCAGGGTGAAACGCTGCCTCTCCGCCGGGGACCTGGCGTCTTGCTTCGATATCCGCTATTATCTGCGCCACGTGCCGAAGATCTTCAAGGCCGTCGGGCTCGATTAAAGGAGTGCCTGGTCCATGTATTGGCGCATAGAGGTCAAAGACAAAGAGGGCGTGTACAACGGCAGCGCCCTCGCCCTGAAGGCCGCCTTGTCCCAGGCCGGGCTGCGCGGCGTTCAGGACGTGCGCTGTCACCACGTCACCTACCTGATCGGTGCGGCCCGGCGCGCCGAGGCCGAGCGCGCCGCCCGGGATCTCTTGACCGACGCCGTCATCCAGGAGTACGACCTCGGCACGGACAGGGACCCGCTCAACGGTCCCGCGGGGTACAGGTCCCTGCAGGTCCTGTACCGCCCCGGCGTGATGGATCCTGTCGAGGAGTCGACGCTCAAGGGCCTGCGTGACATGGGCATCTCGTCCGTCGAAGCCGTGCGCACGGCCAGGCGGTACTTTTTTAAGGGCGACCTTTCCCCAAAGACGCTCCTGGCGGCGGCCGGGAAGGTCCTCTACAACAAGCTCATCCAGTACGTCCTGCCGGAGGAGGACCATCACCTCGTTGATTTTTCTCACCTGCCGGATTACGTCTTTGGACTCAAGGTCATGCCGTTGTGCCGGGCCTCGGACAAGGAGCTCCTCGCCTTGAGCCGCGAGGGTCAGCTCTACCTGAACCTCGAGGAGATGCGCGCAATCCGGGATTTCTTTCGCAGGCAAGAGCGCGAGCCGACCGACTGCGAGCTGGAGACCATCGCCCAAACGTGGTCCGAGCACTGCGTGCACAAGACCTTCCGCGGCAACGTCGCCTACCGGGAGGCCCTGGGGCCCAAGACCGGCAGCCCGCGCAGGATCAAGAAGATCGGCAACGGGATGATCAAGGATCTCCTCAAAGAGACGGTGATGAAGGCGACGCGCGAGTTGAAGAGGCCGAGCTGCGTCTCGGTCTTCCAGGACAACTCCGGCATCGTCACCTTTGATGAGAAGTACAACATTTGTTTCAAGGTCGAGACGCACAACCACCCGTCGGCCCTGGAGCCGTATGGCGGCGCCAATACCGGCATCGGCGGCGTCATCCGCGATCCCTTGGGCACGGGCCTGGGCGCCAGGCCCATCCTGAACACGGACGTCTTCTGTTTCGGGCCGCTGGATCTTCCTCAAAATCGGCTGCCGCCGGGCGCGCTTCATCCGCGCCGCGTGATGAAGGGCGTGGTCAGCGGCGTGCGGGATTACGGCAACCGCATGGGCATTCCCACGGCCAACGGCGCCGTGCTCTTTGACGAGCGCTTCGTCGGCAACCCGCTCGTCTACTGCGGGACGCTGGGGATCCTGCCCAAAGAGATGTCTTTTAAGAAGGTCTCCAAAGACGATTGTATCGTCGTCGTGGGCGGCCGCACCGGCCGCGACGGCATCCACGGCGCGACCTTCTCCTCGGGTGAGTTGACCCGTGCGTCGGAGACCGTCTCCTCAGGCAGCGTGCAGATCGGCAACGCGATCACCGAGAAGAAGATGCTCGACGTGCTCCTGAAGGTGCGCGATGCGGGGTTGTACCGGGCGATCACGGACTGCGGGGCGGGCGGGCTCTCGAGCGCGGTCGGTGAGATGGGCAAGGACGTGGGCGCGCGCGTGGACCTCGACAGGGTGCCGCTCAAGTACCACGGTCTGTCTTATACCGAGATCTGGATCTCCGAGGCGCAGGAACGCATGGTGCTGGCCGTGGACAACAAGGACCTGCCGGCGTTGCTGGAGGCCTTTGCCAAAGAGGACGTCGAGGCGACGGCGATAGGCACCTTCGGCACCCCCGATCGCCACCTGAAGCTTTTTTACGACGGACAGCAGGTCTGTGATCTCGACATGCACTTCTTGCACGAAGGCCTGCCGCGCATCACGAAGAAAGCGGTCTGGAAGCGGCCCCGGCACGGCTCAAGACGCGTCAAGGCCGCGAAGGACCTGACGCCGGCCCTGCTCAAGCTCCTGGCGCACCCCAATATCGCCTCCAAGGAGTGGGTGATCCGCCAGTACGACCACGAGGTGCAGGGAGCGACGGTGGTCAAGCCCCTGGTGGGCGCGGAGCACGACGGCCCGTCGGACGCGTGCGTGATCAGGCCGCGTTTTGATTCGCCGAAGGGCATCGCGGTCTCGAACGGCATCAACTTCAGGTACGGGGACCTCGATCCTTACTGGATGGCGGCGTGCTGCATCGATGAGGCGCTTCGTCAGCTCGTGGCCGTCGGCGCGCCGGTCAAGCGGGCGGCGATCCTGGACAACTTCTGCTGGGGAAATCCCGACAAGCCGGACCGGCTGGGCGCCCTGGTGCGCGCGGCCTTCGGCTGTTATGACGCGGCCAAAGGTTTCGGCGTGCCGTTCATCTCCGGCAAGGACAGTTTTTATAACGAATTTGCGTACGGCAACAAGACGGTCTCGATCCCGTCGACGCTCCTCATCTCGGCCTTGAGCGTGATGGACGACGTCACGAAGGCCGTGACGATGGATGCCAAGCGGCCCGACAACCTGCTCTATATCGTCGGGATGACGTATGCGGAGTTGGGCGGCTCCCATTATCACGATGTCCTGGATCTTAAGGGCGGCCGCGTGCCGGTCGTGGATTTTGTGAGCGCCAGGAAGGCCATGGAACGGCTCACCGAGGCCGTGTCCCGCGGGCTCGTTCGGTCCATCCACGACTGCTCCGAGGGCGGCATCGGCGTGGCGGCGGCGGAGATGGCATTTGCGGGCAGCCTCGGCCTCAGTATCTTTTTGAGCGACGTGCCCTTTTCGGGCAGGGACCGGCGTCCCGACAACGTCCTTTTTTCAGAGTCGGCGTCGCGCTTCCTCGTGGAGGTTTCGCCGGCCCGGCGCAAGGATTTTGAAAGGGTCATGAGGAAGACGGCCTGCGGCCTGATGGGCTGTGTCTCACAGAAGCGCCAGGTGACCGTCTTCGGTCTCAAAGGAGAGATCTGTCTTCAGGCACCGGTGGGCCTCCTGAAAGAGACGTGGCAGGCCCCCTTGAGGAGCGTTTAGCATGGCGAAAAAAAGAAGGAGACGCGCCCTTCCCCGGGCGATCAAGAGGACGCTGGCCAGATTGCTGCCGGCCAAGATCGACGTCTATGGCGATAAGGACAAGGCGCGTATCCGCCGCATCAGCGATGAGCTCGCGCGCGGCTTCAAGACCCTCTCGCGCTTCGAAAACACGGTCTCGGTCTTCGGTTCCTCGCGGCTGGGTCCCAGGGACTTCTACTACAAGCTGGCCGAGAAGACGGCGTTTTTGCTCACCCGCGCCGGCTACGGCATCATCACGGGCGGCGGACCCAGCATCATGGAGGCGGCCAACAAGGGCGCCCGCCGCGCCGGCGGCACTTCGATCGGGCTCAACATCTATCTTCCGACGGAGCAGACGGCGAATCCCTACGCCACGACGCAGATCGAGTTTCACTACTTTTTCGTGCGCAAGGTCATGTTCGTGCGCTACGCCAAGGCCTTCGTGATCTTCCCGGGCGGCTACGGCACGCTCGACGAGCTCTTCGAGTCCATCAACCTCATCCAGACGGTGCGGATCGCGCCGTTTCCCGTGATCCTGGTCGGCAGCCGGTACTGGCAGGGGCTCCTGCACTGGCTCATGTCCACGGTCCTGCGGCGCGGTTGCATCAGCCCGGAGGACCTGAGCCTCTTTTCGCTCGTCGATAAGGCCGAAGACGTGGTCCGGGTGATCAGGAAGTTTTACGAGTAGGCGTATGGCGCGACCGCGTGTCCTCATCCTGAAGGCAGCAGGCATCAACTGCGACGTCGAGACCGCCGCGGCCTTCGGGCAGGCGGGCGGTGCGGCCTGCCTCGTGCACATCAACGAGCTGATCGCCGGCGGTGCGTCGTTCTCTGATTTTCAGATCCTCGCTTTTTCCGGAGGGTTCACGTACGGCGACGACATCGCGGCGGGCCGTGTGCTGGCCAACCAGGTCAAAAACAAGCTCATGCCGGCGCTGCGCGCGTTCATCGACAAGGGCGGTCTGATCATCGGCATCTGCAACGGATTTCAGGTCCTCGTCAAGGCAGGGCTCCTGTCCGGCGGACAGCAGGCACAGCAAGAGGCGACGCTCGCAGAGAACGACTGCGGGGTCTTCCAGGACCGGTGGGTGCATCTCAGGGCGCCCGCGGCGCCGTGTCCGGCGATGAAGGACCTGTGCGTGTGGACACGCGGCCTGCCGGAGGTCCTCACCATGCCCATCGCCCATGGCGAAGGCAAGTTCATCCCGAAGAATGAGGAGGTCCTGACGCGCCTCAAGGAGCACGGGCAGATCGTCTTTCAGTATTGCGACGCCCGGGGCCGCCCGGGAGATTTTCCCGTCAACCCGAACGGTTCGGTGGACAGCATCGCGGGGATCTGTGATGCAACCGGCCGCGTCTTCGGTCTCATGCCGCACCCGGAGCGCCACCTGACGGGGTGGCAGCACCCGCGCTGGACGCGTGAGGGCTTGAAGCGCCACGGCGACGGGTTTTACATCTTCCAAAACGCCGTGAGGTATTTTCAATGAGACGGGACACGCCTTATCAGGATTATCCCCGCCACGCATGCGGGCTCTTCGGTGTCTTCGGCGCGCCGGAGGCGCGTTATCTGATCTATCTGGGGCTTTACGCCCTGCAGCACCGGGGCGAGGAGTCCTGCGGCATCGTCACGAGCGACGGGGAAGACCTTTTTCTGCACAAGGAGATGGGGCTGGTGGCGGACGTCTTTGACGAGGGCCGCCTGCGCCCCCTGAAGGGCGACCGGGGCATCGGCCACGTGCGCTACTCCACGACCGGCTCGAGCCTCGTCAAGAACGCCCAGCCGCTCTTCGTCGACTATCTCGGTTCGTCTCTGGCCATCGCGCACAACGGAAACCTCGTCAACAGCCGCGCGCTGCGCCGTGAGCTGGAGGAGACCGGTTCCATCTTTCAGACGACGTGCGACAGCGAGGTCGTCGTCCACCTCATGGCGCGGTCCAGGTCACGCGACGTGGTGGTGCGTCTGAAGAGCGCCCTCAAGCAGCTCCGGGGCGCGTACGCGCTGGTCCTGTTGACGGAAGACCGGCTCATCGGCGTCCGGGACCCGGACGGCTTCCGGCCGCTGTGCCTGGGTCGCAAGGACGGCGCCTACTGCCTGGCCTCGGAGACGTGCGCCTTTGACCTCATCCAGGCGCAGTTCATCCGTGAGGTCGAGCCGGGCGAGATCGTCGTGATCTCGAAAGAGGGCTTGAAGTCCGTCCGCTTCGCGGCCCAAAAGGGCGAGGCCGCCCACTGCATCTTTGAGCATATTTATTTTGCCCGGCCCGACTCGGTGGTCTTCGGTGAGACGGTCCACGTCGTGCGCCACCGGCTGGGCGAAGAGCTGGCGAAGGAGCAACCGGCCGCCGGCGATATCGTCGTGCCCATACCCGATTCGGGGACGTCGGCGGCGATGGGCTTCAGTCACGCCTCCGGGATCCCCATGGACCTGGGCGTCATCCGCAATCACTATGTCGGGCGCACCTTTATTCAGCCGCACCAGGAGATCCGCGACCTGGGCGTGAAGGTGAAGTTCAACATCCTGCGTGCCGTCGTGCGCGGCAGGCGCGTCGTGATCGTCGACGACTCGATCGTGCGCGGCACGACCTCGAAGGTCCGCGTGAAGAATTTCCGCGAGGCGGGCGCCCGGGAGGTGCACATGCGCATCTCCTGTCCGCCGCACCGGTTCGCGTGTTTCTACGGCATCGACTTTCCCTCGCGCAAGGAGCTGATCGCCAACAGGTATTCGATGAAGAAGATCGCCGGGTATCTCGACGTGGACAGCCTCGGATACCTGAGCCTGCAGGGGATGCTGCGGGCGGTGCGCCTGCCGAGCGCGCGCTATTGTGTCGCTTGCTTCAACGGGGATTATAAGGTGCCCGTCGGCCGGGTCGGTAAGCACGCGCTGGAAAAAGGGTGCGCGTGCTAAAGGGGGACTTCGATGGCATGGAGCTATAAGAAGGCCGGTGTGGATATCGACAGGGCGAATGCCCTGGTGGATGTCTTCAGGGCGGCGGCAAAGGGCAGTCCCCGCCGGGAGGTCCTGGGGTCCATCGGCGGGTTCGGCGCGTTCTTTGATATCGCCAGGCACAAGACCAGGGACGCGGTGCTCGTCTCGTCGTGCGATGGGGTGGGCACGAAGCTGAAGGTAGCGATCCTCGCCAGGATCCACGACACCGTCGGCATCGATCTGGTGGCGATGAGCGTCAACGACGTCCTGTGCTCGGGCGCCGAGCCGCTCTTCTTCCTCGACTATATCGCGACGGGCCGCATCGAGACGCAGGTCTTGAAGGACGTCGTGCGGGGCATCGCGGCAGGGTGCCGGCAGGCGCGCTGCGCCCTGGCCGGCGGGGAGACCGCGGAGATGCCCGGGATGTACAGGCGCGGCGAATACGACCTGGCCGGTTTCTGCGTTGGGATCGTCGAGCGCAGGAAGATCCTGGGGCGTCACCGCGTGCAGATCGGCGACGCGGTGATCGGCCTGGCCTCAAGCGGACTCCACTCGAACGGTTTCTCCCTGGTGCGCAAGGTCTTCACGACCCGCGAGCTGCACGCGCGGGCCAGGGACTTTCTGACGCCGACGCGCATCTACGCCAAGCCCGTGACGGATGTCTTGAAGAAGTTCAACCTTCAGCAGCCGGCGGTAAAGGCCATCGCCCACATCACGGGCGGCGGCTTCCATGACAAGGCCGGCCGCATCGTCCCTTCGAACGCGACGATGGTCCTGTATCGCAACGCCTGGCCCGTGCCGCCGCTCTTCGAGGAGATCCAGACCCTGGGCAAGGTCAGCGAAAAGGAGATGTTCCATACCTTTAATATGGGCATCGGTATGGTCCTGGTCGTGCGCGACAGCGTCAAGATGCCGGTGGTGCGCGCGCTCGCCAGGAGCGGCGCGCAGGCCACCCTCATCGGCGAGATCATCCCGGGCGTGGGCGGCGTCGCCCTCGTCTAAGACATGCAGGCAGATGTTGTCTGGCTGTTTGCGGGAGTGAACGTATGAAGATTTTGGTCGTCGGGTCGGGGGGACGGGAGCACGCGCTGGTGTGGAAGATCTTGCAGTCCGAGCGCGTGACGAAGGTCTATTGCGCCCCCGGCAATGCGGGCATCGCCGGGCAGGCGACGTGCGTCGTCCTCGAGGCCGACGACATCAAAGGGCTCCTTGATTTTGCCAAAAAGGAGGCGGTCGACCTGACGGTCGTCGGGCCGGAGGCGCCGCTTGTCGCCGGCATCACGGATGCGTTCCGTGCCGCGGGACTCAAGATCTTCGGACCGTCCAGGGCGGCGGCCCGGCTTGAGGCGAGCAAGGGTTTTGCCAAAGAGGTGATGGTCTCCCGGAAGGTCCCGACGGCACGCGCCGCCAACTGCACGAGCGTCAAGGCGGTCCTCGCGGCGGCGGGGCAGATGTCCTTTCCCGTGGTGCTCAAGGCCGACGGCCTGGCCGCCGGCAAAGGTGTCGTGATCTGCGATTCCGAGGAGACCGTCCGCAAGACCGCATCGGAGATGATCGAAGAACGGATCTTCGGCGATGCGGGCCGCACGGTCGTGGTCGAGGAGTTCCTGGAAGGGCAGGAGGCATCCATTCTTATCTTGACCAACGGCCGCCACGCCGTTGCCCTGGCGGCGTCACAGGATCACAAGCGCATCTTTGACAAGGACCAGGGGCCCAACACCGGTGGCATGGGCGCTTATTCACCGGCGCCGGTGGTGACCGATCTTTTGATGCAGGATGTGATGAAAGTGATCGTGCATCCGGTGATCGACGAGATGGCCCGGCGCAACACCCCCTATACAGGTATCCTTTATGCGGGTATCATGCTGACGAAGGAAGGACCCAAGGTCCTGGAGTTCAATGTGCGCTTTGGCGATCCCGAGACGCAGGCCGTTTTGATGCGTCTTAAGAGCGATCTGGTGGAGGCCATGCTGTGGACGTTGGATCCCGGGGCCGCGCCCATGGAGTTGTCGTGGGATGAACGGGCGGCGGTCTGTGTCGTAATGGCCTCCGGCGGCTATCCGGGTGCGTATGAGAAGGGCAAGGTCATCCATGGGCTCGGCGGGGTCGCCAAGCTCTCCGATGTCGTCGTCTTTCACGCCGGGACAAGGTGGGCCGACGATAGTATCGTGACGAGCGGGGGCAGGGTCCTGGGCGTGACGGGCCTCGGTGCGACGATCAAGCAGGCCATCGCCACGACCTACGCCGCCGTGGATATGATAACGTTTGAAAAGGCACACTGGCGCCGGGATATCGGCTGGCGCGCCGTCGATGAGCGTTAGAGGCCGTTGGTCCGACGAATAAGTCGGACCGGGTAGCGCGACGGCTCAAGATGTGAGGCCGGCCGGGGCCGCGGAAGCGGCCACGCCGAGCCTGGATGACGAGCGATGCACGCGAATGGGACGACCGCCGAAGGCGCGGCTCGACCGGACACCCTGGGTGTCGAGAGAAGGGGGGCAAGATGAGAAAGCCGCAAGTCGCCGTGATCATGGGCAGCACGTCGGACCTGGAGACGATGAAGGAGACGCTCGGGATCCTGAAATACTTCGGCGTCTCGTTTATGGCGCGGGTGCTGTCGGCGCACCGCACGCCCAAGGAGCTTGAGGCCTTTGTCGTGGGCATGGAGCACGCGGGGGCGAGGGTGTTCATCGCGGGAGCGGGCGGGGCGGCGGCCCTTCCGGGCGTGGTGGCGGCCTTCACGACGCGTCCGGTGCTGGGCGTCCCCATCGAGACGCGGGCCCTGAAAGGGCTGGATTCATTGCTGTCCATCGTTCAGATGCCGGCGGGGATCCCCGTGGCCACCTTCGCCATCGGTGAGGCCGGCGCGAAGAACGCGGCCCTCTTTGCCGTGGCGCTGCTGGGACTGGAGGTGCGCGCCCTCGACAAGAAGGTCAAAAGATTCCGTAAAAAACAGGCGGCGGCCGTGCGCACAAAGGTTAGGCTTAAGGCGTGAAGACCCGCATCCTCAAGATCAGTCCGGCGAGCATCGATTACGGGATCATCCGCGAGGCCGCCCAGCTGTTGGAGCAGGGCGCACTCGTCGTTTTTCCGACGGAGACGGTCTACGGGATCGCGACGAATCTCCTGAATCGCCAGGCCGTGGAGCGCCTGGGACGGTTCAAGGAGCGGCCCGAGACCAAGCAGTTTTCGATCCACCTCGGCAGTGTCGACGGGGTGACAAGATACGCGCTTGACATTCTGCCGCGGGCCTATAAGCTGATGCACCGTTTCTGGCCGGGGCCCCTGACGGTGGTCTTGAGCGCGCCGGAGGGCCGCTGTGTCGGCTTGCGGCTGCCGCGCCACGAGGTGGCGTTGGCGCTCTTACAGAGTGTCGACTTTCCGGTGATCGCGCCGTCGGCCAATCGCAGCGGCCAGGCCGCGCCGCGCAATGCCGGCGAGGCCCTGCGGGATTGCGACGGCTACGTGGATCTGATCCTCGACGCGGGCCCGACGGAGTGGGGCAAGGAGTCGAGCATCGTGGACGCGCGGACGTTGCCGTTTCGCGTCTTGCGGGAGGGCGCCGTGCGGGGCGAGGACATCCTGCGCCTCGCCGGCAGGAAGACGGTCCTCTTCGTGTGCACCGGAAATTCCTGCCGTTCGGTGATGGCAGAGTATTTCTTGAAAAAGAGGCTCCAGGCGTGGGGGCGTTCCGACGTCGAGGCCGTCTCGGCGGGGACGGGGGCCTTTTCGGGCAGCCGGCCGACGTCCGAGACGCTGGGCCTCATCGAGAGGCTGGGCCTGAACGCCGCGAACCACCAGGCGCGCCGCCTGACCGCCGAGATGATCGAAGAGGCGGACGTCGTCCTGACGATGGAGACGCGCCACAGCGAGGAGGTCTTGCGGCTGGTCCCCGGCGCCAGGGGTCGGACGCACGTCTTGGGTCGGTTCACGGGGCTCTCGGGTCCCGAGGCCGAGGTCGGCGACCCCATCGGCGGCTCCATCGACGCGTACCACGTCTCTTTTCTGAAGATCCAGCAGGCGGTCGAAAAACTGAAGGATTCGATATGAAGAAGACTCTTGCTGTTGGTTGTGATCACGGCGGTTTTTCTTTGAAGGAGGCGCTCGTCCCGTATCTGCGCCGCGAGGGGTGGCGGGTCAGGGACTTCGGGACGTTTTCCGAGGCCTCCATGGACTATCCGGACACGGCGGCCCGCGTCGCCCGCGCCGTGGGCACGGGCCGGGCAGGCTGGGGCATCCTTATCTGCAAGAGCGGCATCGGCAACTCCATCGTCGCCAATAAAATCAAGGGGGTGCGGGCGGCGTTGTGCTATAATCTCAAGGCGGCGCAGTTGTCGCGTCGCCACAACGACGCCAACGTTTTGGTCCTCGGTGCGCTCTTCGTTTCCGCGCCGAAGGCGAAAAAGATCTGCACGCTGTGGTTGAAGACGCATTTTGAGGGCGGCCGCCATCGCCGGCGCCTCAAGAAGATAGAAGGGATCGAAAAGTGATGCGTACGTGCGTGAGCCACCTGAAGAAGACAGACCCCGACATCTACCGGATCGTCAAGTGCGAGTTGGAGCGTCAACATCAGAACATCGAGTTGATCGCGAGCGAGAACTTCGCCTCCCGCGCCGTCCTGGAGGCCCAGGGTTCGGTGCTGACGAACAAGTACGCCGAGGGCTACCCCAAGGCGCGCTGGTACGGCGGCTGCACATTCGTCGATGACGCCGAGGCGCTGGCGCGGGAACGCGCCAAAAGGCTCTTCGGCGCCGAGCACGCCAACGTCCAGCCGCACTCGGGCACCCAGGCGAACATGGCGGTGTACTTCGCGGCCCTGAACCTGGGCGACACGGTGCTGGCGATGGACCTCGCCTGCGGCGGCCACCTCTCGCACGGGCTCAACCACAACTTCTCCGGGATGTTTTACAAGATCGTCTCTTACGGCGTCAGCCCCAAGACCGAGATGATCGATTACGATGAGGTCGCGGACCTCGCCACGCGCCACCGGCCGCGCATGATCCTGGCCGGCGCCTCGGCGTATCCGCGGAGCATCGATTTCAAGCGGTTCCGCGCCATCGCGGACTCCGTCGGCGCGGTCCTCTTCGTCGACATGGCCCACATCGCGGGGCTCGTGGCCGCCGGCCTGCACCCGTCGCCGTTCCCCCACGCGGACTATGTCACGACGACGACCCACAAGACCCTGCGCGGTCCGCGCGGCGGCATGATCCTGTGCCGCAACGCCTACGCCAAGAAGATCGACAGCCTGGTCTTCCCCGGTATCCAGGGCGGACCGCTGATGCACGTCATCGCCGCCAAGGCCGTGGCGCTCAAAGAGGCCCTGGCGCCGGATTTCAACGCGTACCAGAAGCACATCGTGACGAACGCCGCGGCCCTCGCCGAGGCGCTGGCCAAGAAGGGATTCCGTATCGTCTCGGGCGGGACGGACACGCACCTGCTCCTCGTCGATCTGAGCGATAAAGAGGTCACGGGCAAGGACGCCGCGGCGTGGCTGGACCAGGCGCGCATCACGGTGAACAAAAACCTGATCCCTTTTGACAAAAGGAGTCCGTTCCAGACGAGCGGGCTGCGGCTGGGGACACCGGCCGTGACGTCGCGCGGCATGGGGGTCGTCGAGATGCGCGCGATCGCGGGGATGATCAGCGATGTGCTTGCGCAGCGCGGCGCCGAGGCCGCGGTCGCCAGGGTCCTCCGACAGGTCGCGGGCCTCGTCAGGAAATTTCCGCTGTATAAGGGCCTGTTGAAGGAGTTCGGGTCATGAAGACAAGACGGCGCGATACGCGCCCGGGCTGGGATGAGTACTTCATGGGGATCGCCGGGCTGGTCGCCCAGCGCTCGACCTGTCTGCGTCGCAAGGTCGGGGCGCTCGTGGTCAAGGACCGCCGGATCCTCGCGACCGGCTACAACGGCACGCCCTCGGGCATCCGCCACTGTTCCCAGGTCGGTTGTCTGCGCACGAAGATGAGGATCCCTTCGGGAGAGCGCCACGAATTGTGCCGCGGGCTCCATGCCGAGCAGAACGTCCTCCTTCAGGCATCGCTGCATGGCGTTTCCCTGCAGGGGGGCGTGATGTACGTGACGAACCAGCCCTGTATCATCTGCGCGAAGATGATCATCAACGCCGGCATCAGGGAAGTGGTGACGGCCGGCCCCTATCCGGACCCCATGGCCCGGAGTTTCCTGAAGGAAGCCAAAGTGAAGGTCCGAAAAGCCCCGCGAAGAATTAACAATTAACAATGAACAATTAAAACATTTTTGTACTCTGTACTTTTGTAATGTCAAGTTGACAGATCAGCAAAACGGAGCCGTAACACAGCGCGATGAAATGTCCTTTCTGTGGCCACCGGGACCATAAGGTCGTCGATTCGCGCAGCAGCGACGACGCCCAGGCCGTGCGCCGCCGCCGGGAGTGCCTGAAGTGCGCCCGGCGCTTCACGACCTACGAGTACATCGAGGAGAAGGCGCTCTACGTGGCCAAGAAGGACGGCCGCCGCGAGCGCTACGACCGCAAGAAGATGCTGGCCGGCATCGAAAAGGCGTGCGAGAAACGGCCGGTCTCCTCGGCGAAGATAGGCGAGCTGGTCGCCTTCGTCGAGCGCCAGATGTACCGCCGCTTCGACAAAGAGGTGCCCTCGAAGTTCCTCGGCGAGCTCATCATGGGCAAGCTCGCCGGGCTCGACGAGGTGGCGTACGTGCGTTTCGCCTCGGTCTATCGGCAGTTCAAGGACGTGAACCACTTCATGTCGGAGTTGAAGGGTTTTTTGAAGAAGGCAGGCCGGTGATGGAGCCCGTTTTGATAGAGATGGAACTCAACAAGATCATCATCGACGAGAAGCGTCAGGACCAGATCATCGTCCTGAAGGAAAAAGAGGGCCAGCGTCTCTTGCCCATCGTCATCGGTTACCTGGAGGCCAGCGCCATCAAGATGCGCCTAAGCAACCTCGTGTCGCCGCGGCCCCTGACGCACGATCTTTTGCAATCGATAATGGTGGCCTTACAGGCGACCCTCGAGAGGGTCGTCATCGACAGGCTCCAAGAGAGCACCTTTCACGCCAAGCTCCACGTGCGCTCGGCCGATGGCTCGCAGCACATCGTCGACGCGCGCCCTTCCGATAGCATCGCGCTGGCGGTCCGCGTCAAGGCGCCCCTCTTCGTGGCCGAAGACGTCATCAGGCGCGCGGAGATCTATCCCCAGGAACACTAGTCCTTGCCAACCCGGGCGTTTCTATGAGATCTGGTTTTTGCGATCACGCGGTCTTTCGGTCGAAGCCTTTTTGCGCCGTGCGGGAAGCGGCCCGGCGCGGGAAAAAGGAGATCTATCTCGTCGGCGGCTTCTGGCGCGACATGGCGTTGGGCCGCGGCAAGGAATCGTGGGACCTGGATTTTTGCCTGCCGCGCGGGGCGCTGGCCTTCGGACACGGCGTCGCCCGCTCGGTCCGCGCGCCCTTTGTGGTCCTGGACAAGGAGCGCGGGTGCGGCCGCATGGTCTGGAAGGAGAGCGCGCGCGGACGCACGGTGACCTTTGATTTCATCGATTTCCGCGGCAAGGACCTGAAGGAGGACCTGCGCCGGCGCGACTTCACCGTCAACACGCTGGCGTGGCGCCTGCCTTTTTCGCAGCACCCCCTGGTCGATCTCTTCGGTGCCGGGCGGGACTTATCCCGCGGGATCATCCGGATGATCGGCGGCCGGGCCTTTGATGAGGATCCCCTCAGGATCCTGCGGGCGTACAGTCTGAGCGCCCTCTTGGGGTTCAAGATCGAGGCCCGGACGCTGCGTTGCGCGGGCGCCAAGGCCGGCCTGCTCGGGCGCGTGGCCGGCGAACGGCTGCGCGACGAGCTCTTTAAGATCCTGGGCGTTGCCGACAGCTCCCGTTTCTTGAGGGCCATGGACGAGGCCGGCGTGCTTAAAGAGGTGATCCCGCAGGTCCGTCTCATGCATCACGTCAAGCAAGGGGGGTATCATCACCTGGACGTGTGGGGGCATTCTCTGGAGACCGTCAAGAAGCTGGAGGGCCTCTTTGTCAAGATGCGGTCCGTCTCACCGGAGCTGGCGGCGTATCTCGAGGAGCCGATGGCGGCGGACCGCCGGCGCTTTCAGCTGATGAAGATGGCGGCCCTGCTTCATGACATCGGCAAGCCCGAGGCCCATGAGGTCAAGGCCGGCAAGACCATGTTCCACGGCCACGAGCGCATCGGCCGCGTCATCTGTAAAGAGGTGGCCCGTCAGCTGAAGCTCGCCACGCGCGAGCAGGTGGCGCTCGACACGATGATCTTCTGGCACCTGCGGCCGGGCTACCTCGCCGATAATAAGGTACTGACGCGCCGCGCCGTCTTTCGTTATTTCCGGGATACCGGCGCCGAGGCGGTGAGCGTGCTCTTGATCGCCGTCGCGGACCAGCGGGCGACGCGGGGGCCGCTGGCGTCCGCCTCGAGCCGCCGGCGCCACGAAAAGGTCGCCTTTGACCTGACGCGGCGCTACTTCGTCCTGCTGAAGGAGGAGCCGTTCGTGCGCCTCATCAACGGCGACGACCTTATCAAGAAGCTCGGGCTTGAGCCCGGACCCATTTTCTCGAAGATCCTGACGGCCGTCGAAGAGGCCCAGGTGGAAGGACGCGTGAAGACGAGACAACAGGCACTGGCGTGGGCAAAGTCGGTGGCGGCGAAAAAAGCACCGTCGCCCCGCCGCGCCAAGAGAGCGAGGCGGACATGAAGTTCAAGGGTCTGGAAGTGTGTGTCTCCTGGGGCGGTGGGGCGCAGTCCGGCCTCATGCGTAAGAACATCTTTCCCGCGCATCCCCTTCGTGAGCTGAAGAAGAGGGGGGGTGGGGATATTTTGAGCTTAGAGGAGCCGGTACGCGAAGCGACCTACCGCGCCCTGGACATGGCGCACTGTCGTAAGATGACGGCCCTTGAGCTGGACGTCACGCCTCCGGACGCGGCCATCACGTTCCCGCGCCGGGCGGTCGCGAAGATCATCGCGCAGGAGATCTACCGTTACGTCAACCGCACGACCCAGGCGACGCGCCGCCTGAAGAAGGTGGCGATCGCCGTGCCGAACAGGAAGAGCGCCGCTTTTTATGAGGAGATGGCCTTTGGTTACCTCCGCCACGTTGCGACGGCGCTGGGGTGCGGGCCCTTCGTGACGACGGACGTCATCCTCCAGGTGGGCGGCGGGGTCGTCCTCGTCAAACGTCGCAATCCTCCCTTCGGCTGGGCCCTGCCGGGGGGATTCGTCGATCCCGGCGAGAGCCTGGAGGAGGCGGCCCGGCGCGAGATCAAGGAGGAGACGGGGCTGACGTGCCGCCACATGAAACAGTTCCATGTCTATTCGGATCCCGACCGGGACCCGCGCTTTCACACCGTGACGACGGTCTTCACGGCCCGCGCCACCGGCCGGCCGCGGGCGGCCTCGGACGCGGCGGACGCGCGCGTCTTCACGCCGTCCCAGTGGAAGAAGTTGCCGATCGCCTTCGACCACGGGTTCATCCTCGCCGACTACCTGCGCAAAAATAAATATGTAAATATGCAGGCAGGTAACATCTCACCCCTTTACTCGTAACCGCAGCGAGAAGCCAGCCAGGGACAGGTGCGCAGATCCTCTCTAAGCGTGTAGGGTGGTAAGGTGTTGTCTGCCTGTAGCATGCAGCATTGCCTGCCTACAGTATGTTTAGAGGTCGTCTTTCCAGATGTCTTTTTTCTCTTCTGTGCCGGGAGGGGAGATCTCCAGTTTGGGAGGGGCGGGCCTGGTGGGTTCCTTGCGCAGGGCGTAGATGACGAGGAAGGCGACGATGCCCAGGAGGATGTAGAGGCCGTAGCTCGTGATGTCGTCAAAGATGGCGTCCATGAGTGATTTTTTCTTTTTCTTCTCTTCTGCCTCGTGCCGCAGGGCCGCCATGTACGCCGCTTCGTAAGAGGAGACACGCATTGTCGGTTTAAAGGGGTCCTGGTTCGGGTCGATATTTGATGTGGCGGTCGGCATATCAAGAGGGGAGGCGGGGGGCGCCGGCATCTTTTGTGTCATCTCGAGAGAGGGCATCGTCGGAAGCGTCGTTGTTGGGACGGGGGTCGTCTGCGTCGTCGCGCCGGCCTGCTGTATCGTTGAGGGGGCCGTGGTTTCAAGGGCGGGGGTCGCGGGGATTGCCTGCGTCGCCGACGGCATGCCGGAGATACCGGTCATCTTACGCTCGATGCGCTTACTCTGCATCAGCTCACGCGCTGGGTCCTGCGCCTGTCCGTCGCGGGGGACGGCGAGGACGCTCAACGCTACAAGGAAGAGGAATGCCGGACGCATAGCACTATAAGTCTATCACAATTTCAGACCGGCGTAAACGCGGGAAGGTGCGCCTGCAGGGCCCTGGTGAGCTCTTGCCGGGTCCGCGCGGTGCTGACGGCCTGCCGCAGGACGCGGATGTTGGGCTGGCCCTTCAGATACCAGCCGACGAACTTGCGCATGATCTTGACGGCGCGCTTTTCCGTGTGTTCGGCGATGGAGAGCTCGAGGTGGCGCGTGAACGTCTCGAGGATGGTCGCGAGGGGCACGGGCTCGGGGAGGCGGCCGTCTTCCAGGTACGCTTCGATCTCCCGGAAGATCCACGGGTGGCCCAGCGCCCCGCGGGCGACGAGGACGCCGTCGCAGCCCGTCTCATCGAACATCTTTTTGGCGTGCCGGGCCGATAAGACGTCGCCGCTGCCGATGACGGGCACGCGCACCGCCTTTTTCACGGCCGCGATGATCCCGTAATCGACCGTCCCCTTGTAGAACTGTTCGCGGGTCCGGCCGTGGATGAAGACGGCCGCAACGCCGCACGCCTCGGCGAGCCGGGCGATGTCGGGAGCGTTGCGTGTCTCTTTGTCCCACCCGCTGCGCAGCTTGATCGTGACGGGCCGCGTGGAGTGCTTCACGAGGGTCCCTAAAAGCTCCTTGAGTTTTTCGGGCTCTTTCATGAGGGCCGTCCCTTCGCCGCGGCGGCAGACCTTGCGCACCGGGCAGGCGGCGTTGAAGTCGAGGATGTCGTAGGCGAAGGTCTCCATGACCTCGAGCCCCTTGAGGACATAGGGGAGTTCGCAGCCCAGGATCTGGACGCCCAGCGGCCGGTCTCCCGGATCGGCCGCCAGCATCCTCTTTGTCTTTTTGCTGTGGTGGGCGACGGCACGGGCGTTGATCATCTCGACAGAGGTAAAGCGGCAGCCGTGTTCGCGGCAGATCATGCGAAAGGGGCCGTCGCTGATGCCGGCCAGCGGCGCCAGGAGGATGTTGGTAGGTAACGTGACAGAGCCGATCTTGAGCATGGGCCTATTGTAACACAAATCGGGACAGCCGCTATCGTTTCGATCTTGACCTTGCCCCCGGCCGGCCAGGGGAAACCCCCTTCGGCCCGTGGGCAGGGGGGTCAATTGACAAAGCGCCGACGCCGTGGTAGATTGAGAATCATGAAAATTCGCATCGCCCTGGGACTTGCCTTCTGTTTTTTCCTCACCCAGAACGCCCTCGCCTTTTGGATCTGGACGCCGCAGACCAAGAAGTGGACGAATCCCAAATATGCCCCGAAAGAGAGCCCCCAGGAGCAGCTGGTCTTCGCCAAAAGTTATTATGACTCCGAGGATTATGAAACGGCCATCCGGGAGCTCAGGAAGCTCATCAAGCACTACCCCGACGCCGTCGAGGCGCCGGAGGCGCAGTTTTATTTAGGGTCGTGCCTGGAGGAGCTGGGCAAGTACTATGAGGCCTACCAGGCCTATCAGAAGGTGATCGCCAGGTACCCCTTCAGCGCGCGCACCCAGGACGTCCTGGAGCGCGAGTACATCGTGGCGCAGAAGCTGGTGGATTACCGCACGAGCTTCGTCGGCATCAACATGTCGGGCGAGAACGCGGCGGTCGAGATCTTCCGGCAGATCATCGAGAACGCCCCGTATGGCAAGTTCGCGGCGGCCAGCCAGTATAAGATCGGGCTGGTGAACAAGGCGAAGGGATTTTTCCAGGACGCGAACAAGGAGTTCCAGAAGGTCGTGGACAATTATCCGGAGAGCGAATGGGCGGAACCGGCCAAGTTCCAGATCGCCCTGTGCGCCGACCGGTCGTCGCTGGATGCCTCCTACGACCAGACGCTGACCGAAGAGGCCAAAGAGAAGTTCAGGGAGTTTGCCAGCAAGCATCCGGATGCGGAGCTCTCGGGTCAGGCCACCGAGCGCATCGGCGCCTTGCGGGACAAGGAGGCCGAGTCCCAGTATCTCGTCGGCCAGTTTTATGAGAAGAAGAAGGCCTACAAGAGCGCCAAGATCTATTATAACTATGTGGTCAAGAGCTATCCGAAGAGCCCTTGGGCCATCAAGTCGCTGGAGCGCCTCCAGCTTCTGGAGAGGGAGAGGTTGTAGACCATGAGACGTCTTATCGGGGTGTTGCTGGTGGTGGGTCTGTCCCTGACGGCCGGTTGCGGCTACACGACGCGGGCCTTCGTATCGCAGACCGGCTATCGGAGTATCCACGTCAAGGCCTTCGCGAACAGGGTCGATACCACATCCGAGGAGAGCGTCGGCAGCCGCTTCCAGACGTACTTCCCTTTACTTGAGAACAAGGTCACCAACGCGGTGGTGGACCGTTTTATCTATGACGGGGAGCTGCGGGTCGTGCCCGAGGAGGAGGCCGATATCGTCTTGTCCGGAGACCTGGTCCATTACAGCCGCGACAGCCTGCGCGACGCCGGCGACGACACGCCACAGGAGTACCGGATCACCCTGTTCGTCAATATCAAGCTCACGGACAATAAGACCGGAAAGGTCCTCTGGGAGAAGACGAGTTTCGCCGGCGATACCTCCTATTACACGACGGGCAGCTTCGTCAAGAGCGAGGCGCAGGCGCTGGAGGACGCGGTCGCCGATCTTGCCCGCCGGATCGTCGAGACGACCGTCGAGATATGGTAGAGCCCCACGTTATCGTCTTCCTGGGGGGTGAGGAGCCCGCCAAGCGCAAGAGGCTCGATCTCCTGCAGAAAAAGCTTTTTCCCGCCGGCCTCCGAGAGCTCAATACGACGGTCTTTTATGCGGACGACAAGGACCTGACCCCGGCCTTGCTGCAGGAGGTCCTGGCCTGTCTACCGACCGCCGGGGCCTCCCGGCGCCTCGTCGTCGTCAAATCAGCCCACCGTCTCAAAAAGTCCGTTTTGGACGTTCTCTGCGAAGCCGCCCGGACTCCCGAGTCTTCTTGCGTCCTCGTCATCGACGTGCCGGACCTGGAGGCCGGCGAGAAGGCGGTCCTCGCCCTGGATGGGGCCGGCGCCCAGGTCGTGCGGTTCAAGAGCGACGTGCCGCCGAACGTCTTTGATCTGGGCCGGGCCATCCTGAGCCGGCGGCCGCAGGAGGCCCTGAGGGTGCTCGCCGAGGTGCTGGCGGACCGGCAGAGACCCGAAAAGTTGATGGGCGCGTTGCTCTGGCAGTGGGAGAAGGGGCGGCGGGACGGCCGGATCTCAAGAGAGGTGTACCGAAAAGGACTGGCCTTGATGGTCGAGACCGACAGGAGGTTCAAGACCTCCTCGGCCCGCCGTCAAGGCCCGTTGTTGCTTGAGCTTCTCGTGGTCAAGCTTTCTTACCTAGCATGAGGGCCAGGCTCGATTTGCGCCGCGCCGCCGTGTTTTTGTGCAAGATGCCTTTGGTCACGGCCCGGTCCAGCTTGGCGTAGACCGTCTTGAGCTGTGCCTTCGCCTCGTCCGTCTTGTCGCCGGCGATGAGGGCCTTGAACCCCTTGAGCACCTTCTTGAGATCGGCCTTGACGACCGCGTTGGCGCGGGCGCGCTTCTTGTCGATGCGTAGTCCTTTGAGGGCTGCTTTTCTCTGCGGCATGAAAGCTCCTTTCTCAGAGGTCGGAGTTTAGCACACAAGCCGGGCCGTTGTCAATAGGATTCCCTGATATGTCCGAGCACAAGTCCATCCTCAAGTCGGCGTCGGTGATCGGCGGCTTCACGATGTTGTCCCGGATGACCGGGTTCATCCGGGACATGATCCTGGCCGGCATCTTCGGGACGGGACTGGAGGCGCAGGCCTTCTTTGTCGCCTTCAAGATCCCCAATATGTTCCGCGACATCATGGGGGAGGGGGCGGGAAACGCCGCCTTCGTGCCGGTCTTCTGTGCGTACCTCCAGAAGCGGCCGCGGCAGGACTTTCTCGATCTCGTCCACAAGGTCTTCCTGCTCCTGACGGGACTGTGCCTCGTGATCGTCGCCGCCGGCATCGTCTTTTCGCCTTTCATCATCCGCGTGGTGGCGCCCGGCTTTGCGGGCGACGCGGCCAAGTTCCATCTGAGCGTTACGCTCAACCGGATCCTCTTCCCGTATCTGCTCCTGGTGGCGATCAGCGCCTTCTTGATGTCGGTGGCCAACGCCATGAGGTCTTTTGCCGCGCCGGCCTCGACCTCCGTGGTCTTCAATCTCGTCTTGATCGCCGGCCTGGGCGCCCTGGGTTTTGTCGACCAGGGAAAGATTTATTTTTTGGCGGTCGTGGTCTTGCTGGCGGGCATCGCGCAGATCATGGTCCAGCTGCCGTCGTTGAGCCGGCTGGGGGTGACGATCGCGCCGCAGCGGCCGCGCGCCCTCTTGAAAGACCCCGGCGTGCGGCGCATCGGCCGTCTCATGGGGCCGCGGGTCCTGGGGACGAGCATCTATCAGATGAACGTCTTCGTCGACACCGTCGTCGCGTCGTTGTCGGCGGTTGTCGGCGACGGCGTCGTGGCGGCGATCTATTACGCCAACAACCTTGTCCGGTTGCCCCTTTCGTTGTTCGGCGTGGCGTTGTCGAACGCCGCCCTGCCGAGCCTCTCGGCGTACGCCGCCGAGAAAGATCTTGAGGCCTTCCGGGCCGCGGTGGCCTTCTGTCTGCGGATCGCCTTTCTGGGGGTCGCGCCCGTCTTTGTCGCCTTCCTCGTCCTGGCGCGTCCGCTCGTCGCCGCGGTCTTCGAGCGGGGTTCTTTCGGCGCCTCCTCGACGGATGTTACCGCGACCGCCGTGGCCTTCTACGCCGTCGGCTTGTTTTCTTACGCGGCCGTGCGCCTTTTGTCGCATGCCTTCTATGCGCTCCATGATACCCGCACGCCGGTCAAGGCCGCGGCCACGGGCCTGGCGGTCAACGTGACGCTGATCGGCATCTTTGTTTTTTGGTGGCATTGGGGGGTCGCGGGGCTGGCCCTCTCGAGTTCTCTGGGCGCGACGGCCAACGCGGCCGGACTCGTCGTGTCGATGCGCCGGCGTATCGGTTTTTCGTTCGGCGCGGCCTTCGCGACGATCCTGGTCCCGGTATCCGTCGCGTCGGGCCTCACGGGCTTGCTGGCCTATGGATTCTGGCATTACACGCCCGTCCTCGGCGCCCCCCTCGTCAAGATGCTCGCCACGACCTTTCTGGGCGCAGCGGTCTATGTCGGGTTGTTGCGCGCGCTCGGCGTGCACGAGATCAAGGACGTCCTGCAATGGGTCTTAAAGAAAAAATAAGGCGTTTTCCCGACGGGCCGGGCGTGTACTTCATGAAGGATGCGACCGGCCGCGTCATCTACATCGGCAAGGCCGTCTCCCTTAAACGACGCGTGCTCAGTTACTTCACCGAAAGGCCGGACGCCTTGAAGACGCAGGTGATGATGGGCCGCGTGCGCAGCATCATTTATGAGTCCTCCAGGAGTGAAGACGAGGCGGTCCTGCGCGAGGCGGAACTCATCAAGTTCTATCAGCCGCTCTTCAACGTCATCCAGAAGGACGACAAGAGTTTTCCCTACATCAAGATCACGCAGGAGGACTTCCCGCGCGTCGGCATCGGCCGCCGGCGCCCCAACGAGACGGGCATCGATTATTTCGGTCCCTACACGGACGCGACGGGGTTGCGTCAGGCCGTGAAGGTCCTGCGCAAGATCTTTCCTTTTTGCACCTGTCGTCGTTTCCCGAAGAAGGTCTGCCTGCACCACCACATCGGGCTGTGCCCGGCGCCGTGCGTGGGCAAGATCTCAAAGAAGGCCTACCGCGAACGCATCCGCCGGCTGGAGGACTTTCTTGCCTCGCGCGACGAGGAGCTCATCGCCGACCTTTCGCGCCAGATGCACAAGAGGGTCAGGCGCGAGCGGTTCGAAGAGGCCGCCAGGGTCCGTGATCAGCTGGAGGCGCTGGGCCTGTTGATCTCCCTGAAGCCGCGGCCGGGGCCCGCCCCGGCCATGCCCAATACTTTGCCGGGGCATGCGGCACCGGCCCTCGATAAGGACTTCAGGGCCTTGGGGCTCAAGCGCCTGCCGCGTCGCATCGAGGCGTTCGACATCTCGAACCTGCACGGCAGGCAGGCCGTCGGGTCCATGGTGGCGTTCACGGACGGTGCGCCCGACAAGGACAACTACCGCCGTTTCCGCATCCGGTCGGTGAGCGGCATCGATGATTACGCCATGATGCGCGAGGTCGTCCGCAGGCGTTACGCCCGGCTGAAGGAGGAGGGGGCGCGCCTGCCTGATCTTATCCTGATCGACGGCGGCCTGGGGCATCTCGAGGCGGCGGCCGGCGTTTTGAAGGAGTTGGGCCTGGGCATCCCGATAATTGCTATCGCCAAAAAGGAAGAATTGATTTATACTAAAGGCAATAATGTGCCTTTGCGCCTCTGTTCCGGATCGCCCCTGCTGCGCCTGGTGCAGCGGGTGCGGGATGAGGCGCACCGTTTTGCTTTAAAGTACCACCGTTACCTGCGCGGCAAGCATGTGTTCGAAGAAATCTAACTCCTTGACAGACTTCGAGAAAGCGGTGTATGGGGCGGTGCTGGAGATCCCGCTGGGCGCGACCCGCAGCTATGCCTGGGTGGCGGCCCGCATCGGCCGGCCCGGCGCGGCCCGCGCCGTGGGCAACGCGCTCCACAAGAACCCCTACGCGCCGTTCGTACCCTGCCACCGCGTCATCGCCGCGGACGGCTCCCTGGGGGGCTATAGCGGCGGCCCGACCAGGAAGAGGGCCCTGCTGGAAAAGGAGCGCCGCATCGCCGCGAAAAATGAGACAAAAGGGCTGCGTGAGACAAAAAGGCTGTGAGACAAAAACGCTGTGAGCCTTTTTGTCTCACCGGCCTTGAGACAAGAGAGAGGGGAGCATGAAGATCAACGATATTCTGCGGGTCATGTGCGAACAGGACGCCTCGGACCTTTTCCTGAAGGTGGACAACGTCCCGTACCTGCGGCTCTACGGCGAACTGGTGCCGTTGTCGGACTTTTCGGTCCTGACGCTCGGCGACATGCGGGGATTCGCGAAAGAGATCACCGACGAGAAGCACAACGAGATCTTCCATAGGGAGATGGACACGGACTTTGCCGTGGACATCGAGGGGCTGGACCGTTTCCGCGTGAGCACCTTTTGCCAGCGCGGGCTGCCGTCCATGGTCCTGCGCCGCATCAAGAAGAACGTCCCGGACTTCCGGACGCTCAACCTGCCGGAAAAGGTCCTGGAGGGCCTTTCGCAGGAGCGCCGCGGCCTCGTGCTCCTGGCCGGCCAGGCGGGCCACGGCAAGTCCACGACCATCGCCAGCATGATCGAGTACATGAACCAGAACGTCTCGCGCCACATCCTGACCGTCGAGGACCCGATCGAGTTCACCTTTACCGACAAGAAGTCCGTGATCAACCAGCGGGAGCTCAACATCGACGTGGCGTCCTATCCGGTCGCGCTCAAGCAGGTGACGCTCCAGAGTCCCGACGTGGTCTTTATCGGCACGATCCGCGACCTGGAGACGATGAGCGCGGCGCTCATGGCGGCGGAGATGGGGATCCTGGTCTTGAGCACCGTGCACACCGTCAACGCCGCCCAGACGGTGCAGCGCCTTATCAATTTCTTCCCGCCCCACCAGCATAACGAGATCCGCATGCAGCTGTCTTTTCTCCTTAAGGGGGTCATCTCGATACGCCTGGTGCCGCGCTGCGACGTCGCGGGCCGCATCCCGGCCATCGAGGTCATGACGCTGACGCCGACGATGAGCCGGTTGGTCCGCGAGGGCGCGGCGGCGGACGTGACGCGTTTTCTCGAGGAGGGCGACCTCTTCGGGATGTGCAGCTTCAAGCAGAGCCTGGCCCAGCTCGTCAAGGACAAGAAGGCGACAGCAGAAGAGGCCTACAAGTTCGCCGACAGCAAGGAAGACCTGGAGCTGGAGATCAAAGGGATCCGTCGTCTCCAGAGATAGTGATCTAAGGAGCGTTGCCTGACCGAACCGCTCTCGGGCCGTCGCCGGGGATCCCCGACGACCCCCGTAGCGGAGGGGGGGACCCCCGCTGAAAACCAGTCAGGGGGGAACCACGGGAGGGTTCCCAATGGGGGTGCGGGGGGCTAGGGGGTCCCCGGCGGCGGCCCTGCAGCATAGATACGGATAGACCCATGCGGGAAGAGATCGCACAAAAGATAAAGGTCGTCAAGGAGACGCTGGCGCGGCTCAGGGGGTATCTTTGACGTCGACGCCAAGGACAAGGAGATCGCGGCGCTCCAGGGGCAGATGAGCGCGGCGGACTTCTGGTCCGACCCGGCGTCGGCCAACAAGGTCGTGCGCGCCTTGAAGGCGCTCACCTCCGTCTCGGAGCCGTGGCACGCGCACCGCGGCCGCATCGTCGAGATCGAAGAGCTCTTCGGGCTCTGTGAGGGCGAAGACCCTTCTTTTTTGGGGCAGTTGAACGAGGACATCGAGGGGTTGCTCCGGGAGCTGGAGCACATGGAGTTTTACGCGCTCCTTTCGGGTGAGTTCGACCGCAACGATGCGATCCTGAGCATCAACGCCGGCGCGGGCGGCACGGAGTCCTGCGACTGGGTTTCGATGCTCTTGAGGATGTACGCGCGTTGGGCCCAGGTCCACGAATACGACGTGACGGTCACCGATATCCTCGCCGGCGAAGAGGCGGGGATCAAGAACGTCACGGCGCTGGTCAAGGGCGCCTACGCGTTCGGCTACCTGCGCGCCGAGGTCGGCGTGCACCGCCTCGTGCGCATCTCTCCCTTTGATGCCAACAAGCGGCGCCACACGTCCTTTGCCTCGGTGGACGTCATCCCCCAGGTGGAGGGGGATATCGTCGTCGAGATCAAGCCCGAGGAGATCAAGGTCGACGTCTACCGCGCCGGCGGCCACGGCGGCCAGCATGTCAACACCACGGACTCCGCGGTGCGCATCACCCACTTGCCGACGGGCATCGTCGCGCAGTGCCAGAACGAGCGCTCGCAGCACCAGAATAAGCACGTGGCGATGAACATCCTGAAGTCGCGCCTGTACGAAAAGAAGCGCCGCGAACAGGAAGAAAAGAAAAGCGAGATGTACGGCAACAAGCAGAAGATCGAATGGGGTTCGCAGATTCGCTCCTACGTCCTGCACCCCTACACCATGGTCAAGGACCACCGCACGGCGCTCGAGACCGGGGACGCGGCCGGCGTCCTCGACGGAAAACTCGATAAATTCATCGAGGCGTACCTGCGCCGGAGCCGCCTCAAGGGATAGCGAAGGCCCATGCTCAAGTTTATCGTCAACAAGATGATGGGGACCCAGAACGAGCAGGTCCTGCGTTCCCTGAGGCCGGCGGTTGCGGCGATCAACGCGCTGGAGCCCCGGATGCAGGCGCTTTCAAACGAAGGGCTCGCCGGCAAGACCGCGGAGTTCAAGGCGCGCATCAGGCAGTCCTTCGAGGCCGAAGGCTATGACGGGGCCGAGGAAGAGATACAAAAGAAGTTGCGCCGGAGGGTACTGGAGGGTCTTCTGGTCGAGGCCTTCGCCGTTGTGCGCGAGACGAGCCGGCGCACGATCGGCCTGCGCCCCTTCGACGTCCAGCTCATCGGCGGCATCGTCCTGCACCGGGGCGGCATCGCCGAGATGGCGACGGGCGAGGGTAAGACGCTCGTGGCGACCCTGCCGGTGTACCTCAACGCGCTCCTGGGCCTGGGCGTCCACGTCGTCACGGTCAACGATTACCTCGCGCGGCGCGACCGTGAGTGGATGGGGCCCATCTATGAGTTCCTGGACCTTTCGGTCGGCGTGATCCAGCACGACATGATGCACGAGGAAAAGCAGGTCGCCTACCGCACGGACATCACCTACGGGACGAACAACGAGTTTGGCTTCGATTACCTGCGCGACAACATGGTCGTCGAGGAGGCACAGCGCGTCCAGCGCGCGCTCCACTACGCCATCGTCGACGAGGTGGACTCCATCCTGATCGACGAGGCGCGCACGCCCCTCATCATCTCGGGTGCCACCGACGACTCGGTGGACAAGTATTACGCCATCAACCGCATCATCCCGCAGCTCAAGCGCCGCATCATCCTGGAAAAAGACGAGATCGAGGCCAAGTACAAGGGGGTCGACCTCGCCGAGGGGTACGACGCGGTGGTCGACGAGAAGAACCACACGGTCAACCTGACCGAGCCGGGGATCGTCAAGTGCGAGAACCTCCTGGGCGTCGAGAGCCTTTATGATGACCTTTCCGGCGAGTGGGCCCATCACGTCACGCAGGCGATCAAGGCGCATGACCTCTTCGAGCGCGACGTCGATTACGTCGTCAAGGACGCAAAGGTCATCATCGTCGACGAGTTCACCGGCCGGCTCATGCCGGGGCGGCGCTGGTCGGACGGCATGCACCAGGCGGTCGAGGCCAAGGAGCGGCTGCGCATCGAACGCGAGAACCAGACGCTGGCGACCATCACGCTGCAGAACTACTTCCGCATCTACGAGAAGCTCGCCGGCATGACGGGCACGGCCTTCACCGAGGCCAACGAGTTCAAGCAGATATACAAGCTCGACGTCGTCGTCATCCCGACGAACCGCCCCCTGCGCCGCGCCAACCACGCCGACTGCATCTTCAAGAACGTCGCCGGCAAGTTCAAGGCCGTGGTCGAGGACATCAGGGAGAACCACGTGAAGGGCCGGCCGGTCCTGGTCGGGACGATCTCCATCGAGAAGTCCGAGATGTTGAGCGAGATGCTCAAGCGCGAGGGCGTGGCGCATAACGTGTTGAACGCCAAGTACCACGAGATGGAGGCGCACATCGTGGCCCAGGCCGGCCGTTACAAGGCCGTGACCATCGCCACCAACATGGCGGGCCGCGGCACGGACATCGTTCTGGGCGGCAATCCCGAATACATGACCAAGCAGTTGTTGGCCGCGCAGAAGATAGACCCCCACGCCCCCGAGTACAGGGCCGAATGCGAAAAGGTGCTGGCGCGTCTCAAGGAGCAGGCCCAGGAGGAGCATGACAGGGTCGTGGCCGCCGGCGGCCTGCACGTCATCGGCACCGAGCGCCACGAGGCGCGGCGCATCGACAATCAGCTCAGGGGCCGCAGCGGCCGCCAGGGCGATCCGGGCAGCTCGCGGTTTTACGTCTCGCTTGCCGACGACCTCATGCGGCTCTTCGGGTCGGAGCGCATGGTGACGATGATGGACCGGTTCGGCCTCGAGGACGACATGGTCATCGAGCACCCTTGGATCAGCGGCCAGATCGAGCGGGCCCAGCGCCGCGTCGAGGAGTACAACTTCGAGATCCGCAAGCACCTTTTGGAATACGATGACGTGATGAACAAGCAGCGTGAGATCATCTACGCCCAGCGTCGCATGATCCTGGAGGGTGAGGACCTCAAGGGATTCCTCTTTGAGCTGTTGGCGGAGATCGTGGGGGAGGTCGTCGCCCGGTATTGTCCGTCCTCGCTGCCGGCCGAGGAGTGGAACTGGCTGGGGCTGGAAGGGTGGGTCCGACAGCGGCTCGGTCCGCACTTTCCTTTTGATAAGGAGACGTTGGGCACGATGAATCCCGACGAGGTGCGCGCGGCGATCGAGGACGGCGCCCGCGGCTTTTATGAGGCCAAGGAGGCGTCCCTGGGCGTCGAGCACGCCCGCCACCTCGAGCGGATGGTCCTGCTCCACGTCATCGATAGCCGCTGGAAGGACCACCTCTACGCGATGGACAGCCTGAAAGAGGGGATCCGTCTGCGCGCCTACGGCGGCCGCGACCCCCTGATCGAGTACCAGCGCGAGGCCTACGACACCTTCGCGGACATGATGGCGCGCATCAAGGAAGAGGCGTTGGAGCTCCTCTTCCGCGTCCAGATCGTCGAGAGGGGCCCCGTGAGGAGCGTCTTCGGTTCGGTGCCGCAGCACGTCGAGCACAAAGAGTTTTCGGGGCTCTCCCGCGAGGCGGCGGCGCGGCGTGCGCAGCAGGCTGCCGCCGCCGGCGACCGCAGGGAGTCCCCGACGGGCGCGCGACCCGCCCCCGCGCCGCAGGAGGCCCCGCCGCGACCCGCGCCCGTGCGCCACGACGGCCCCAAGGTCGGCCGCAACGACCCGTGTCCCTGCGGCAGCGGGAAGAAGTACAAGAAGTGCTGCGGCCGGTGAGTGAGACCAAATGAGCCTGGCTGAATTAGTCCCACTCTCCGGGACCAAATGAGCCTGGCTGAATTAGTCCCACTCTCCGGGACCAAATGAGCCTGGCTGAATTAGTTCCACTTTCACGTCCGAATAAAAAATATGCCTGGTAGGTTAAAGAAGCTATTTACCCATCCGGTCTTGCTGGCGACGGCGAGCGCCGTCCTGCTGCGCCTGGCGTATCCGACCTTCGATGTCTGGGTGTGCGCGTGGTTCGCGCTCGTGCCCCTCTTTGCGGCCGTGGACGGACAAAAGGAGCGCGGGGCGTTTCTGGCTGCGTTCCTCGCCGGCTCTCTCTTTTTCGGGCTGACGCTCTATTGGGTCGTCCACGTCACCATCCCCGGCACCGTCATCCTGTCGCTGTATTGCGGCCTTTACTTCGGCCTCTTCGGGATGGCGTTGCGTTTCGCACGGGCGCGTTTCGGCTGGGCGGGCCGGTGCGTGGGAGCGGCGGCGTTCTGGGTCTGCCTCGAATATCTGCGCGCCCACATCATGACCGGTTTTCCGTGGGCGCTTTTGGCGTACACGCAGACCTCCAATCTATGGGCGATCCAGATCGCCGACACCATCGGCGCCTACGGCGTCTCGTTCCTGCTCGTCTTCGTGAACGCGGCGATCTTTGAGACGCTGACGGCACGCGGCTGCCCCCGGGCGCTTCGCCTGCGCCGCGCCGGCGTGGCCGTCGCGGTCGTTGCGGCGTGGCTGGGTTATGGTGCCTGGCGCCTTGCCCAGGATCCGCGCCTCTCATCGCCCCTCAAGGTGTCTGTCGTCCAGGCGAACATCGCCCAGGAGATCAAGTGGGTCTCCCGCTTCTCGGAGAACATCTTCGACAAGTACGTCCTGTTGACCGAGATCGTCGAGCTCCGGGACGACCCCGACGTGATCATATGGCCCGAGACGTCGTTTCCGGATTACCTCGAGGCAGGCGTCAACGATGTCCCGCTTTCGTATCTGGCCCGGGATATCGGGCGGCCCCTGTTCGTCGGGGCCATCCGGCTGGAAGGGTCCGATTACTTCAACAGCGCGCTCCTGTATGTTCCCTCTGGAAGGTTGGCCGGCCTTTATGATAAACTGCACCTGGTGCCCTTTGGAGAGTATCTGCCCGGCCGCCGGCAGCTGCCGTTTTTAGCGGCCCTCGTCCCGATCGAGGACTTTACCCGGGGCAGGGCGTACACGATCTTTCCCTTGCGGGGAGAGCGTTGTCCCCAGATAAAGGCGGCCGTCCTCATCTGTTTTGAGGACATCTTTCCGGAGCTGGCGCCGGCCTTCGTGCGGCGGGGGGCGGATTTCCTGATCAACATGACCAACGACGGCTGGTTCAAGGATACGGCGAGCCCCTATCAGCACTTTCAGGCGTCTGTCTTGCGGGCGGTCGAAAACCGCGTCTACGTGGTGCGGGCCGCCAATACCGGGATCTCCTGCATCATCGACGACGCCGGCCGGCTGGTCGCGCGCGTCGAGGACGCTTCGGGCAAGCCGACGTTCGTGACGGAGACGGCGGGGGGCGTGGTGTACAAGACGGGCCGGAAGGGGCTCTACACGTATTTCGGCGAGCTTTTCATGGGGTGTGTCCTTTTGGTGAACCTGGCGGGGTTGCTGTGGGGTATTCGTCGCAAGAGAAAGGGTGCGGGATGAAGAGGCGGCTTCGGATGGGGCTGGCGGTCCTCGTGTGCGCCGCCTTTCTGGGGCAGGCGCCGGTGCGCGCCGCGGTGGGCGAGGAACGGCGTGCCCTGAGCCTGCACTACTACCGCGGCGCCGTGTACTTTGAGGCGGGCCGCTACGAGAAGGCCCTGACGGAGTTTCGCACCGTCGCGGAGATCGACCCGCAATATAAGTTTATCCAGCGGTATCTCGACAAGACGATGAGGATATTGCAGGCGCACCGGGCCGAGGTCCTGGGCATCGGCGAGAGAGAAGTGAAGGATGCGGACACGGACCTGTATTTCGTGGGCAAGTCCTTCTTCGAGAAGGGGGACTACCGGCGCGCGGCCGAGGCCTTCAAGGCGGTCCTGGCCAAAAATCCCGGGGACAGGTTCGCCACGTATTATGTCCGGCTCTGCGAGGAGGCCCTGGGCGAGAGGATCGAGACGTCCATCGAGACGGCCGGGGAGCCCTACACGATCGATGAGGCCGCGGTCCTCGAGCGCTCCGTCGCCTACATGAAAGACGACATCGAAGAGCAGAAGGAACGGATGTCTTTTTACGAGACGAAGGCCGAGCGGCGCCTGCAGCGCGACGAGATGATCCGCAAGAAAGAGAAGGAGCTCGATCGCCAGGAGGCGCTCCTGGAAGAAGAGAAAGAAGATTATCTGGTCGAGCTGCAGTTGTCCAAGAAGGCCGAGCGCATCAGCAAGGAGACAGAAAAGTGGCGCTCGATGCGGGAGCGCCTGGAGTCCAAGGAGGCCGGGATGCCGGCGGACCTGACGGAGTATCCCGTCTTCATCAACCGGGCCGAGCAGTATTATGCACGGATGGAGGAGTCGTTGCGGGCCAGCCGCTGGCATTCGGCGGGCCTCAATGCCATCAGTACCACCCTTACGTATTGCGATGCCGTCCTTATTTATCATCACGGCGTCAAGAGCACATATCCGGCCCGTGGCAATCTCACGCGCCTGTTGAGAGAGAAGGTCCGGCGTGCCGATACGGCGGAGCACCTGGAGTACCTGCGGGGTATCTTGAGCATCCAGATTCTCGTGCAGGACGAGGGACGGCCGATCACCCGCTCCGAGGCGCTCTTCCTGGCCGATAAGGCCAAAAAAGTCGTGATGTGGTGCCGGACGATTCTGCCTTAGCGGCCGGCCTATTTATCGAAAGAGACGAGGAGTCAGACATGAAGATGCTATGCGTAGGGTTGGTCCTGTGTTTGTTTTGTGCCACGCCGGGAGTGGTCCGGGCGGCGGACCCCGTGGCCGTCGAGGTCCACTACCAGAGCGGGGTGAAGTACTTTAAGCGCGGGCTCTATGAGAAGGCGATCCAGGAGTTCGAGAAGACGCTGGCGATGGACCCGCAGCACGGGGAGGCCCACGAGTACCTGGTCCAGGTGCGTGCGCTGCAGAAGGCCTACCGGCCGGCGGAGGCGCGGGCGAGCGAGAAGGCCGAGATCAAGAAGCTCTACGAAGAGGGCCGGCGCCTGTACCGGGCGCGGGCGTATGAGGAGGCCATCGAGGTCTTCAATAAGATCCTTTCTCTGAAACCCATCGATGACTTTGCTTCCTATTATCGGGAGAAGAGCGAGATCCTGCTCGCCCGAAAGATAGCACGGGAAAAGAAACGGGTGGAGCGTCAGGCGCGCCTTGAGGAAAAGAAGGTGCACCAGGCCGCCCGCCGCAGGAAGAAGGCGGTTCCGGCGTCCACGCCCGTGAAAAAAGAGGTGACCTTGGCCGTCACGGCGGCGCTGGACGATGTCGAGAGCCCTGTCTCGGCGCGCGAAAGAAGGCGCCAGGAAAAGCTACAGCTCACAGAGGAGCGGCGCCAGGAAAAATTGCGCGTAAAGGAAGAGAAGCGGGCCGAGGTCCAGCGGCGCCGCGAGGCGAGTCTGCGCGCAAAAGAAGAGCGACGCCAGGAAAAGCTGCGCATCAAAGAAGAGAAGCGGGCCGAGGTCCAGCGGCGCCGCGAGGCGAAAGAGAACGCCAAAGAGGCCAAGCGCCGGGAAAAGCGGGCCCGGCGCGAGAGCAGACAACGAGGGCGGCAGGAGGCCGTTGTCTCCGCCGAAGAGCGGCGCGAGCAGGCCGAGGCGAGCATCCGCGATAAGCGCGAGGAGCGCCAGAAACTGCGCGAAGACCGCCGCCAGATCAAAGAGCGCTTCCTGGAAGGCGTCAAGGCGTACGGCCGCAAGGAGTATAAAGCGGCGATCGCCGCTTTCAAGGACGTTCTCAAGGCCGAAAAGAAGTCGGGCGCCCTCTACACGCGTTCGGCCACGCGCCTGCTCGGTAAGGCGCGAAAAAGACTTGAAGGGATAGGTAAAGACATTACCATCTAGCGGTGCGTTGAGGTGCGCGATGGAATACAAGATCACGATCGTCAGGGTCGAGAAGCCAGAAAATATCAATATCGTCATCGGTCAGGCGCACTTCATCAAGACCGTCGAGGACCTCTACGAGGCGTGCGTGACGTCGGTCCCCGGCATCAAGTGCGGCATCGCCTTTTGCGAGGCGTCGGGCGCCTGCAAGGTGCGCCGTGAGGGGACGGATGAAGGGTTGAAGAAGCTGGCGGCAGACCAGGCGCTGGCCGTCGGTGCCGGCCACACCTTCTATATTGCGCTGGACGGCGCCTTTCCGGTCAACATCCTCAATGCGGTCAAGAGCGTCCCTGAGGTCTGCCGCATCTTTTGTGCGACCTCCAATCCCTTAGAGGTCGTCGTCGCCGAGACGTCCTCGGGCCGTGGGATCCTCGGCGTCATCGACGGCGCGAGCCCCAAGGGCGTCGAGGAGGCCGCGGACATCCAGTGGCGCAGAGATCTGCTGCGCAAGATCGGATACAAACGCTGACCCCATGAGGAAGAAGGATCTCGTTCGTAAGCTGAGCTACGGCGCGGGGCGTTTCGCCATAGGTCTGTGTGACGCGGCGGCCCGCATCGTGCCGTTGTCTTTTTTATACGGTTTCGCGCACACCCTGGCCTTTTTCGGTTACCGGCTGGCGCACCGCCACCGGGACATCGCGCTGCAGAGTCTCACCATGGCCTTTGGCGAGGAGAAGACACCCGGCGAGATACGCGCCATCGCCAAGGAGTGCTTTTATTCCATGGCCGGCACGGCCGTCGAGTTCTTCATGTTCATGAAGCACCCGGAGCGCATCCGGAAGTTCGTGTCGGTCCAGGGCCTGGAGAATCTGGATAAGGCCCTGGCGGCCGGCCGCGGGGTCGTGGCCGTGAGCGCACACTTCGGCAGCTTTCCTCTTCTTCTCTCGCGGTTGGCGCAGGAGGGCTACCGGGTCCACACGATCCTGCGGCGCATGCGCGATGAGAACCTGGACAGGGTCTTTGAAGACAAGCGCCGCCAGATGAACGTCGGCTCCGTGTACACCCAGCCGCGCCAGGAGTGCGTGAGCGGGTGCCTGCGGGTCCTGCGTCGGAACGAGATCCTCTTCGTCCAGCTGGACCAGAACTTCGGCACGGGCGGCATCTTCGTCGACTTTTTCGGGGTCAAGGCCGCCACCGCGACGGGACCGATCGTCTTTTCCCTGCGCACGGGCGCACCGTTGGTGCCGATGTTCATCCGTCGCGTCAAAGGGCCCCGGCACCATATCGAGATCCTGGCGCCCAGGGAGATAGACCAGAAGCGAAGCAGGGACGAGGCGGTCTATGACGTCGTCCAGGAATTGACGAGTACCATCGAGGGATATATCCGCAAGTATCCCCACGAGTGGGGATGGATCCACAAGCGCTGGAAGGCCCGGCCGAAAGAGGATGGGCGGGTCGCGGCTGCCGGTGCGTAATCGGGAGGGTTTATGGCCGCTGGCAAAAAGACGAAATCGGTTCTCAAGATGCTGATCGGGTTGGGCGTGGTCGTCCTGGGGATCATGAGCAGTATCGTGTTTCTCCCGGAGCTCAAGGAGGTCTTTCTGGGGTGTCTGGGGCCGGCGCTGATCCTGATCGGCCTTGTCATGGTCGCTGTCGCTAAGGAATAGGGTGCATGTTACCCCCGGCCCGCGGGAAGGCAAGGCGGACAGGGGTCATTTACAGGAAGGTAAGTCAAGGACAAACGAGGAGGGAAAGGCATGACATCGTTTTCTCAAGCGTTCGTCGTGACGCCGGAGGCGTCGCTGGCGAAAAAGCTCATCGCGGTCACCGGTTTTTCGGTGCTGCTGGTCCTGGCGTCACTCGTGAAGGTCCCGCTCTTCTTCACGCCCGTGCCGGTGACGCTCCAGACGCTCGTGGTGCTCCTGGCCGGCGCCTGTCTCGGGCCTGTCTACGGGACCTTGAGCGTGGGGTTGTATCTGGCCTATGGATTCCTGGGTATACCGCTCTTTTCCGGCAACACGGCCGGCATCGCGTATCTGGCCGGTCCGACGGGCGGGTATCTTTTGGGATTTCTCCCCGCCGCGGGGAGCGTGGGGGTCTTGCGTCGTGCCGTGCCGCGTCCGGCCTTCTGGTTGAATTATCTCATCATGCTCGTCGGTATCGGCGTCATCTACGCCTGCGGGGGCCTGTGGCTTTCCCTGGGTTACGGGTGGAGCTTCAAGCAGATCGTGTTGTTGGGGGTTTGGCCGTTTGCGGGCCTTGATGCCGTCAAGGCGTTCCTCGCGGCCGTCGTGAGCCGGTAGGCTCAAAGGGGGGTGCGATGAAGATCGGCGAATTGATGACCAAAGATGTCCACACGCTGGCACCTGAGATGCCGGCCCTGGAGGCCGTGCGTCTGCTGCTGGAGAACAAGATCAGCGGTCTGCCCGTGGTCGACGCCTCGCATAGACTCGTCGGGATATTCACGGAGAAGGACGTCCTCAAGGGCATCCTGCCCAGCTACGTCTCGAAAGTCGGCCGCTTCGTCTATGAGAACAGCCCGCAGACCATCAAGAACAAGGTAGCGAAACTCGCCCAGCACAAGGTAGGAGACGTCATGTGCCGCGACGTCATCAAGGTCAGCTCCGGTACCTCGGTCAGCGAGGTCGCGCACATCATGCTGACGCAGAACGTGCGCCGCATCCCGGTCGTCGACGCGGACAACAAGGTCGTGGGGATCGCGGCCCGCTCGGACGTCCTGGGGCATTTCGTGGGCACGTAGGACGGCATCACACGACCGCATCAGAGGACGGGACTATTGAGAAAGATCTTTTTCAAGATGGCGACGCTGGTGCTGGGGGCGTTGACCGCGGGCTTTGCCGCCCGGAACGGCGGCCTGAACTTCCACCAGGCCCTGTCGGTCGGCATCTTCTCGGCCTCGATCATGGGCACGCTCTTTTTCTGGGAGTTCCGCCTGAGCTTCGCTTTTTTGGGCAGCTCCCTGCTCTTGATGACGAAGGCGATTGACCTGGATAATTTCTTGAGGCTGACGACGCTCGAGGTCGTGCTTTTTTTGGCGGGGATGATGATCGTCGTGGAGCTCCTGAAGGACTCCGGGTTTTTCGCCTGGATCGTCGCCCGGATCCTGCGCGTGCGCCGGCTGACCGGTCGAAAGTTCACCCTGCTCATCATCGTCCTCTCGGCGGTCCTGGCGTGCGTCGTCGACGAGGTCACGTCCATCATCTTCATGGTGGCGGCGATCCTGGAGATCTGCGATTACTACGAGGTGGACCCGGTCCCCTTCGTGATCATCTCGATCATGGCGACGAACGTCGGCTCGGCCGCGACGGTCCTGGGCAATCCCATCGGGATCCTCATCGCGACCAAGGCGGGCCTGAGCTTCGAAGATTTTATATTGAAGGCCTTGCCGCTCGCCGCCGTGTGTCTGGCGGCGGTGGCGGGGATCATGTCCTGGTGGTTCCGCCGCCCGATACGCGAGATGAGCCGGCGCCTCAACGAGCTGCAGGCGGATGAGATCCTCTTGCGGTTGATCACCGTGCCGATGGACCGGCAGCTGCGCATCGGCATGGGCATCTTCGGCCTCATGATCGTCGGGATCGCCCTTCACCACCGCCTGGAGATACTGATGGGCCTGGAGCGCAACACCTTGCTGTTGATCATGCCGCTGATCACGGCCGGCGTCATCATGATGTGGAAACACCACAAGGCCCGCGCGTACGTGGAGCACGGGATCGAGTGGTGGACGCTCTTGTTCTTCATGCTCCTCTTTGCCCAGGCCGGCACGCTCAAGTACACCGGCGCCACGGACATCATCGCGGCCAGGTTTTTGGATATCGCGCGCCATAACCCACATCTGTTGACGGGCATAGTCCTGTGGACCAGCAGCATCGGCTCGAGTTTGTTGGATAACGTGATCGTCGTGGTGACGGCCATCCCCGTCATCAGCAGCTTCTTTGAGTTCGGCGTGGGCACCCAGACGCTCTGGTGGAGTCTGCTCCTGGGCGGGTGTCTGGGCGGGAACATCACGTTGATCGGTTCGACCGCGAACATCGTCGCGATCGGCATCCTTGAGAAGGAGAAGCACGTGCGCATCCGCTTCAGCCAGTGGATAGGCGTGGGGCTCATCGTCGGGCTCTCGACGACGGCGATCGCCTGGGCCCTGTTGACGACCCTGCCCTATTATCGCGGCCCTTGACGGTGGTAAGAAAAGGGGAGCTCGAGACGAAAAGAGATGAAGGGGTTTATCGCCAAGTTATTCATGATCTTCGTCCTGGCAGCGTCCAGCGGCCTGCTGGGAGCCCGGGGTGGCCTGGACAGGCATCAGGCGGTGGCGCTCGCCATCTTTATCGCGTCGATCAGCGGGACGCTCTTCTTTTGGGAGTTCCGCCTGAGCTTCGCCTTTCTGGGCACGTGCGTCCTCATCCTCACGAACACGATCTCCCTGGAGCGTTTGATCGCGCACGCCTCGTTGGACGTGATCCTCTTTCTGGCGGGGATGATGATCGTCGTCGGCCTGCTGAAATACGCGGGGTTCTTCGCGTGGATCGTCGAGCTCATCCTGCGGATGCGGCGCCTGACCGCCCGGCGCTTTGTCGTCGTGATCTCGTTCGTCTCGGCCGCCCTTTCGGCCACGACCGGCGAGGTCGTCTCGATCATCTTCATGGTCGCGGCGGTCCTGGAGATCAGCGAGTATTTCGAGATCGACCCCTTGCCCTACATCCTGATATCGGTCTTTGCCACCAACATCGGCTCGGCGGCGAGTGTCCTGGGCAATCCCGTCGGGATCCTGATCGCCTCCAAGTCCGGCCTGACATCGGAGGACTTTCTCCTCAGGGCCCTGCCGTTGTCCGTCCTTTGCCTCGGCGTGATGCTGGGCGTTGTCGTGTTGTGGTATCGCAGGGCCTTGGATGTCTTTGACAAGAAGATCAAGGAGTTGGGCGCCAATGAGATCCTCATCCGGTTGATTTCGGTGCCTATCGCCCGGGAGCTCAAGCTGGGCCTGTGGTTGATGGGGGCCACGATGCTGCTCATCACGCTCAGCCACCGCCTGGAGGTTCTCCTGGGCCTGGAGAATAACGCCGTGCTGATGACCGTCCCGCTCGCCATGGCGGCCTTCGTCATGATCTGGAAGCGGGAGCGGGCCCGCGACTTTGTCGAGAAGGACGTGGAGTGGTGGTCCCTCTTGTTCTTCATGATGCTTTTCGCGCAGGCCGGGGCGCTCCAGGAAACCGGCGCCACGGACGTCTTTGCCAAAGGGCTGCTCGCCTGGGCGCGCGGCAGCAATCTGGCCCTGATGGGCGTCGTCCTGTGGATCAGCTCCATCGGGTCGAGCGTCATGGACAACGTCGTGATCGTCGTGGCGTTTATTCCTATCATCAAGAGTTTTCACGCCCTGGGCGGGGCGATGGAGATTTTCTGGTGGGCCCTTCTCTTCGGGGGGTGTCTGGGCGGCAACATCACGCTCGTCGGTTCGACGGCCAACATCGTGGCGGTCGGCGTGCTCGAGAAAGAGCGGGGGATCCGCATGAATTTTTTCAAGTGGCTCGGGATCGGCTCCGTCGTGGGGGTCGCCACGACCGCGATCGCGTGGGGGGCATTGTGGCTGGCACGTTATTGACCGGCGCAGCACAAGAGGGGGGAGGCAGGGTATGAGTCGCGAAAAAAGGAAGGGACACTATTTTTTGACCGGACTGTTCATCGTGGTGCCGCTGCTCGTCTCGGTCGCGCTGTTTGTATCGTTATTCACCTTCCTGGATAACATCCTGGGCCGCTACCTCAACGACTGGGCGGTGGCGTACTTCGGCTTCCGCGTGCCGGGCCTGGGGATCCTGCTTTTTGTCATCGTCATCTTCGGGACGGGGTTCTTCGCGACGAACTTCATCGGCCGCCGTCTCGTGGTCTACTTCGAGCGCCTCTGGAGGCGGTTTCCGGTGGCCGGCCGGATCTACACGGCGGCCCAGCAGGTGACCCGCTTTCTCTTCGGTTCCTCGATGACCGCCGGTGAGCCGCGCAAGGTCGTCCTGGTCGAGTATCCCAGAAAAGGTGTCTACACTCTCGGGTTTGCGACAAAAGAGGCCGATCCCCACATGTGCGAGAAGTCCGGCCGCGAGCTCATCAACGTCCTGGTTCCCTCGGTCCCCAGTCCCCTGACGGGTTTTCTCGTGCTGGTGCCGCGCGAGGAGATCATCTTCCTCGATATCGGCGTCGACGAGGCGATGAAGATCATCATCTCCGGCGGCGTCCTGGACGCCAAGGATACCCTGAAACAGACCCCTGCCTTTTTACAGGATTAACGACGCGGACGTCTTCGGCGTTCGTGGTGGCTGAGCGGTTTGAGGCAAATGCCCTGAATGATCTTCAGGACGAGAAGGACGGTGAGCGTCGTCGGGATGCCGCAGGAGGGGATGAGCAGGAGCGGCGTCACGAAGACCCCCAGACACGCGCCCGCCAGGTCGAGGCCATAGAGCTGTCCGGCCAGCACCGCATCCGGAAGGCCCGGTCCGCCGAAGCGGCGGCGGTACACGTCGTGGACGAGCGGCAGTTCCACCCCCACCAGATATCCCGTCAAGAAACCCGTCAAGACAAAGAGCCCGCGTCCCCACACGCCGGCATCGGCGTGGGATGAAAAGATCCCGATGATGAAGAAGGCGGTCACCGTCACGAGGGCGGGCGCCAGGAGCTCGATGCCTATCAATGTCCCGACGGATAAAAGGCGGCGGGTCAACTTTTTCTGTGAGACGGCGCCTATCGCGGCGCCGGCCATGAAGACGGCGGTCAGGAGCCCCAGCCAGGTATAGAGGATGCCCAGGAAGCTCTGGAAGATCAGAAGCACCGTCATATACGCCGACATCGAGTAGAAGCCCGATGTGAAAATGGTCATTTTCAGGACGCTGGCCTGCCGGTGACGCCGCCGGGCGAGCGATCGGCCGACGAAAAGATAGGCGATGAGGAGGATCGTCAAGTAGCCGGTCTTGATGCGGCGAAAGCCGCTGAATATCAGCGGCAGCCTTTTGGAGTACTGGGCATAGGTGAGCGCCAGGGCGTCGTAGAGGCCGGACGGCCGCAGGTCCGTATTGGGCGCCGGGCCCCTGAAGGTGTCGCTTATCGAAGCCTCGAACCACTGCCGGTCCTCTTTGTTGAGCCGCAGCTCGAGATACGCCGGGTTGATGAGGGTGGTCGGGATCGCCAGGCGTTTTTGGGCGCCGCTCATCATCCGGGCGTCGAGGACGAGGGGGTCCTGGGAGGCCAGAAAGATCGTGGAGGCGTCGCCGGGGATGGCCGCGACGTGGGCGAAGACGCTCTTTAGCGTCGTCATGAGATCGGCGTTGACGCGCCGCAGCGGTTCGCTCAGGAAGGTGAGCGACCCCCAGGTCGTGACCGCGAGGATGCCGTGGGGCTCCAGGTGTTCGTCGATGCGCGCGAAGAAGTCCACCGTGTGCGTGCGGTTGGCCGCGAGCGACGTGGGCAGCCCCGTGTGGACGAAGGCCGCGTCAAAGCGGCCGGCCATGAGGGCGAGGGCCCGGCGGGGGTCGGCGGCGAGATTGGTGACGCGCGGGTCGCGTAACGCCTTCTGGACGTCAGGAAGGGGCAGATGGTACAGGATAGGAACGAGCAGGGGATCGGGTTCGATGGTGACGATCTCTTGAAGCGGGTACTTCAGGAGTTCGTTCAGGAATCCGGCGGCCGCGTGGCCGACAAAGAGGACCCGCTTGCTCGACGGTTTGGTCAGCAGCGTCAGGTGGATGAGGTCCTCGACCGTCGCCGTCTCCGGCTGCGGCAAAGAGAGGATCGGCAGGCCGTCGTAGAAGACGTTGAACTGTCCGGCCCTTTGGGTGACGGTGATGTTGCCGTAGAGGGAGTTCTCCGAGACGATGACCTTGCCCTGGGGCCACTGCCTTGAGGCGCTCCAGCGTTGCAGATGAGGAGCGAAGGTCAGGCCCGTGAGGGCGGCGGCGCACAAGAGGATGGCCGTCAGGCGGAGGAGCCGGCGGCGCTGCGTCCACGCCAGGAACGCAAAGGCGATCGTATCGACCAGGCAGACGATGAGGGCGATGGTCGTTGAGGAGAAGAAGCGCAGCAGGACGAAGGTGAAGAGGATGCCCCCGGTGAGGGCCCCCAGACATTCGAAAAAGTAGGTCGAGCTCACCGAGCCGATGCCCCGGTAGGCGAGCGCGAACATCGCGCCGTCGGCAAGCGCCAGGACAAAGAGGACGACGAGGCACAGGAGCGCGATGTGACCGAGCGACAGGACCTCGCCGAAGCCCAGCCCCAGAAACGGCCGGGCCAGGCGCGTCAGGAGGAGGGCCGTCGGCAGCCAGAGGATGAAAAGAAAGAGGCACAGGGTGTAGGCGCGCTTGGTCGACCGCATCCGGTCGAAGAGGCGCACGAAGAAGATGCTGCCGGTCGCGCTCGACAAAAGCCAGAGGCACAGCATCAGGCTGACCGTCAGCTCGTTGCCGCCGAAGACGACCAACAGCTCCCGGAAGAGGAGCGTCTGCGCGATGACCGCGCTCAACCCTTTGATAAAGACCGTGGCCCGGAACGCTCTCGTGATCAATTTGCCCTCACTCACCTTTCTTTATCGTGTATCATAACACCCCGCCGCCTCTGCGTCAAAATGAGACTCAATAGGCCCGGCCCACGAATGAGACTCATAGGCCAGGCCCATGAGTGAGACTCAATAGGCCCGGCCCATGAGTCTCACTTGTCTGTTCGGATGGAGTCGTATAATATAGTGGAATAAGATTCCCGGTTGACAAAAGATCGAGCGGGAGTAAAATAGGGGTCGCACAAAGAAAGGTGAAACAGAAGAGAAAGGTGAAACAGAAATTGTTTCACCCCGTATCGCGGGAAGGCGAAAGACAGCGCTACGGGGTGGTTCCCAAAACGGAAAAGAGAGGCCAGACATGGGTAAGGGTAGACGGCAGAGATTAGGCAAGCTCCGGTGGCGTTCCAAGAAGGCCAACCACGGCTCCAAGCCCTGCAAGGGGTAACTTCTCACCGACGAGGCGCCCGTGTCGTGTCGACGGGTGTTCCCGCAAAAAACAAAATATAGTATTCCGCAGCACACAAAATAACAATATATGGTATTTTTTTGTTGACAAAGCCCGCGGGGCGAGGTATGCTTTTAGCGCATCCGGGGCGAGAGGGTGTTTTTAAGACGGTCTCATCGAATTAAATTTTTGTTGGAAGATACTTCTCTCGCATAGGACCTCCCGCCCGCGCAGAAAGGAGCCGCACCATGGGGTTGAGACTCTCCGATAACTCTCTCAGGGTCCTCGAAAAACGCTACCTCAAGAAAGATCCCTCCGGAAAGGTGACCGAGACGCCGCAGGAGCTCTTCAGCCGCGTGGCCAAGACCATCGCCGGCGCCGACAGGCTCTTCGAGAAGTCCGAGACGGACGTCCTGGCGCTCGAAAAGAGGTTCTACGACATGATGGCGGCCCTGGAGTTCATGCCCAACTCCCCGACCCTGATGAACGCGGGCCGCGACCTCTCGCAGCTCTCGGCCTGTTTCGTCCTGCCGATCGACGATTCGATGGAGAGCATCTTCGACTCCATCAAACACACGGCCCTCATCCACAAGTCCGGCGGCGGCACGGGGTTCTCTTTCTCGCGCCTGCGGCCGCGCTCCTCGACCGTGCGCTCGACCGGCGGCATCGCCTCCGGCCCCATCTCCTTCATGAAGGTCTTTGACTCCGCGACCCAGGCCGTCAAGCAGGGCGGCACGCGCCGCGGGGCGAACATGGGGATCCTGCGCGTGGACCATCCCGACATCATGGATTTCATCGTCTGCAAGGAGAACGACAAGGAGATCAATAATTTCAACATCTCGGTCGCCGTCACCGAAGACTTCATGCGCAAGGTCACGAAGGACGAGGAGTACGACCTCATCGACCCGCACACCAACCAGGTCGTCAAAAAGCTCAACGCCCGTAAGGTCTTTGACCGGATGGTCAAGATGGCCCACAAGAACGGCGAGCCCGGCATCGTCTTCATCGACCGCGTCAACAACGACAACCCGACCCCATTATTAGGTAAGGTGGAGAGCACCAACCCCTGCGGCGAACAGCCTCTTTTGCCCTACGAGAGCTGCAACCTGGGCTCGATCAACCTCTACGCCTTTCTCAAGGCAGACGCCGAGACCTTCGTCATCGATTGGGACCGCCTGAGAGAGGTCGTGCACCTGTCCGTCCGCTTCCTCGACAACGTCATCGAGGTCAACAAGTTCCCGCTGCCCGAGATCGCGGAGATGACGAAGAAGACCCGCAAGATAGGCCTGGGCGTCATGGGGTGGGCCAGCGCCCTGGCGAAGATGATGATCCCGTATGACTCCGAGGAGGCGGTCGCGCTCGGAGAGACGCTCATGTCTTTCATCCTGACCGAGGCGCGCAAGAAGTCGGTGGCCCTGGCCAAGGAGCGCGGCGTCTTTCCGGCGTTCAAGGGCAGCATCTATGATAGAGAAGGCGGCGTCCACCAGCGCAACGCGACCCTGACGACCATCGCGCCGACCGGCACCATCAGCATCATCGCCGGGCCGTGTTCTTCGGGCATCGAGCCGATCTTCGCGGTCTCCTATTACCGCGCCAACGTCCTGGACAACGACAAGATGATCGAGGTCGAGCCGGCGTTCCGGGAGGTCATGGAGAGGCGCGGCCTCATGACGCGCAAGATCATGGAGGATATCGCCGAGGCCGGCACGATCCAGGACATCAAGGAGATCCCCGAGGACATCCGCCGCGTCTTCGTGACGGCGCACGATATCGGCCCCGAGTGGCACATCAGGATGCAGGCGGTCTTCCAGAAGTACACGGACAACGCCGTCTCCAAGACCGTCAACTTCCATCAGCAGGCGACGATCGACGAGGTGCGCGGGGCCTACATGCTCGCCTACGAACTGGGCTGCAAGGGGGTCACGATCTACCGCGACAAGAGCCGCGAGGAGCAGGTCCTGAACATCGGTTCCAAGGACAAGGCCAAGCCCGGCCAGACCATTATCCCCGAGGGCACCAAGATCGGCCCGCGGCCGCGGCCCGAGGTCGTCACCGGCACGACCACGAAGGTCGCCACCGGTTGCGGCAACCTCTATGTCACGATCAACACCGACGAGACGGGAACGCCCTTCGAGGTCTTCACGCAGATGGGCAAGGCCGGCGGCTGCGCGGCCTCCCAGCTGGAGGCCATCGGCCGCCTGGTGTCGCTGGCGTTCCGCTCCGGCGTGGACGTGAAGGTCATCATCGAGCAGCTGCGCTCTATCCGCTGCCCGTCGCCGTCGTGGGAGCGCGGCTCCCGGATCTTCTCCTGCGCGGACGCGATCGCGCGCGTGGTCGAGCGGCGCCTCATCAACGACAAGATCGAGGCCAAGGTGGCCGCCGCGGCGGCGGTCGAGGGGGCGGGCGCCCAGGCCGAGCCCGAGATGTACAGCCAGATGTCCAAGAGCGAGGAGCAGCTCGAGCGCCAGATCGCCGGCAGCATCGTCGGCGTGTGCCCCGACTGCGGCAGCGTCGTGCGCCACGAAGAGGGCTGCGTCAAGTGCTCCGCCTGCGGCTACTCGAAGTGCTGACCGTTTCCCTATAGCCGATCCAAAAAGCCCCGCCCGGTAATAGGCGGGGTTTTTTGTGGATCAACTTTTATCATGGCCCAAAAAGTCCTTTTTGCCTGGAGCGGCGGTAAAGACAGCGCGATGGCCTTTTATGAGACACGCAGGGACTCCCGCTATGAGGTCGTGGCGCTGTTGACCACCGTGACACAGGACTACGGCAGGATCAGCATGCACGGAGTCCGCAAGGCGCTCCTGAAGCGTCAGGCGGCGTCTCTTGGATTGGCCTTAGAAGAGGTCCGCATTTCGAAGGATGCCTCGAACGAAACGTATGAGGCGCGCATGGGGGATGTATTGAGCCGCCACAAACGCAAAGGGGTCTGCGGCGTCGTCTTCGGGGATATCTTTTTGGACGAGGTAAAGAAGTACCGGCAGGAGAAGCTGGCAGGGGCGCAGATGAAGGCGTTTTTTCCCATCTGGAAGCGGGAGACGCGCGCGCTCGCCCTGTCTTTTATCGAGGCGGGCTTCAGGGCGGTCACGACGTGCATCGACACGAACGTCCTCGATGAGAGCTTTGTCGGCAGGGAGTTCGACGGGGCCTTTGTGTCCGGACTTCCCGCGGAGGTCGACCCGTGCGGCGAGAACGGAGAATTCCACACGTTCGTCTATGACGGCCCGATATTCCGGGAGAAGATCGCCTTTGAAAGAGGAGAGGGCGTCCTGAGAGACGGCAGGTTTTGGTATTGCGATCTCTTGCCGGTCGGGGACCTGGCCTGCGACCGGGTGCCGGCGACCCCGTAGCAGAAACCCCAGGGATATCATCCCTGGCTTGAAAAAGGCGCGGGGACACTGCAGGTCGGGGCCTGCTATCGGGCCTACAAGGTCTGCTATCGGGCCTACAAGGTCTGCTATCGGGTCTGCGCACAGCCTTTCAAGATAAAAGATGCCCGTCTTTTGACTTTGTGATATACTACCGAAAATGTATTTCCTGCTAGAGGGACACCGACGTCCCGCCGCATCCCTGATGGCTGCATCATCAACAACGATGATTGTTTCCCCGCTCGCGCACCTCACTTTATACCCCCGCTCCTATTCTTACAGGAGGCCCCATGCCTAGACGCAACGACATCCACAAGGTCCTCATCATCGGCTCCGGCCCGATCATCATCGGCCAGGCCTGCGAGTTCGACTACTCCGGCACGCAGGCGTGCAAGGCCCTCAGGAAAGAGGGTTACGAGATCGTCCTCGTCAACTCCAACCCGGCGACCATCATGACCGATCCCGGCATGGCCGATAAGACCTACATCGAGCCCCTGACGGTCGCGAGCGTCGAGAAGATCATCGCCCGGGAGAGGCCGGACAGCCTCTTACCTAACCTCGGGGGGCAGACGGGATTGAACCTCGCCTCGAGCTTATCCAAGGCCGGCACCCTTGCCAAGTACAACGTCAAGATCATCGGCGTGAAGGCCGACGCCATCGAGCGCGGGGAGGACCGGGAGGTCTTCAAGGCGACGATGCGCGAGCTCGGCATCCCGGTGCCGCGCTCGGAGATCGCCCGCACCGTCGAGCAGGCCGAGGAGATCGCCCAGCGCATCGGCATGCCCGTCGTGGTCCGGCCCGCCTACACGCTCGGCGGCACGGGCGGCGGGATCGCCTATAACGGCGAAGAGCTCAAGGTGATCGCCGCGCGCGGCTTGTCGATGAGCATCGTCAACCAGGTGCTGATCGAAGAGGCGGTCATCGGCTGGGAGGAACTGGAGCTGGAGGTCGTGCGCGACGACAAGAACCAGAAGATCACGGTGTGCTTCATCGAGAACGTGGACGCGATGGGCGTGCACACGGGCGACAGCTTCTGCGTGGCGCCGATGCTGACGGTCCCGGTGAAGCTGCAGCAGAAGATGCAGGAGCTCTCCTACAAGATCGTCGAGGCGATCGGCGTGGTGGGCGGCACCAACATCCAGTTCGCCCACAACAAGACCAACGGCCGTCTCGTCGTCATCGAGATCAACCCGCGCACCTCGCGTTCCTCGGCCCTGGCCTCCAAGGCGACGGGTTTCCCCATCGCCATGGTCTCTACCAGGCTCGCCGCCGGGATCACGATGGACGAGATCCCCTACTGGAAGGAGGGGACCCTCGAGAAGTACGCGCCCAGCGGCGATTATGTCGTGGTGAAGTTCGCGCGCTGGGCCTTCGAGAAGTTCACCCAGGCGACGGACGTCCTGGGCACGCAGATGAAGGCCGTGGGCGAGGTGATGAGCATCGCCAAGACCTTCAACGAGGGCCTGCAGAAGTCCATCCGGTCCCTGGAGATCGGCCGCGCCGGGCTGGGGTTTGCCAAGGACTTTGCCCACCTGTCGCTCGAGGAGATCAGGACGCGTCTGGCCATGCCGTCGAGCGAGCGGGTCTTTCTGATGTACGAGGCCCTGCGCCGGGGCATGACGCCGGATGAGCTTTATAAGATGACGTATATCGGAACGTGGTTCATCGAACAGATGAAGGAGCTCGTTGACTTTGAAGAGCGCATCCGCAAGGTGGAGTGGAACAAGCTTGCCGATAAGGATGTCATCAAGGCCAAGGAGTTGGGGTTTGCCGACAAGTACCTCGCCAGGCTCTTTGGGGTCAAAGAAGACCAGGTCCGCAAGAGACGTCTGGCCCTGGGCAAGCGGGCCCGCTACGAGGCCGTGCCGGTCAGCGGCGTCGAGAACGCCGCCTATTATTACTCAACGTACAGTCCCGGCGAGGATGCCGTGCCGGTCTCACAGAACAAGAAGGTCATGATCCTGGGCGCAGGGCCCAACCGCATCGGCCAGGGCATCGAGTTCGATTACACCTGCGTCCACGCGGCGTTCGCCCTGCGCGACGAGGGGTATGAGTCGATCATGGTCAACTGCAACCCCGAGACGGTCTCCACCGACTACGACACCTCCGACAAGCTTTATTTCGAGCCCGTGACCGTCGAGGACGTCCTGTCGATCTATGAAAAAGAGAGGCCGATCGGCGTCATCACGCAGTTCGGCGGCCAGACGCCGCTCAATATCGCCGCCGAGCTCAAGGCCTGCGGCGTCAACATCCTCGGGACGAGCCCCGAGAGCATCGCCCTCGCGGAGGACCGGGAGCTCTTCCGGCGCAAGATGATCGACCTGGGTATCCCCCAGCCCGAGAGCCAGACCGCGCGCTCATTGGAGGGGGCTGTTGAGATAGCCAGGAAGATCGGCTATCCCCTGATGGTCCGGCCGTCGTTCGTGCTGGGCGGCCGGGGCATGCTGATCATCTATGACGAGGCGACGCTGGTCAAGTATGCCCAGGAGGCGATCAACGTGAGCCCCGAATATCCCATGTTGATCGACCGGTTCCTGGAGCAGGCGATCGAGGCGGAGGTGGATGCGTTGTGCGACGGCAAGGAGACCTTCGTCGCGGCGATCATGGAGCACATCGAGGAGGCCGGTATCCACTCCGGCGACTCGGCGTGCGTCATCCCGCCGCGCTCGATCAAGTCCAGGCACATCACGACGATCATGGAGCACACCGACGCCATCGCCAGGGAGCTTGGCGTCGTGGGGCTCATCAACATCCAGTTTGCCGTCTGCGACGACAAGGTCTATGTCCTGGAGGCCAACCCGCGCGCCTCGCGCACGGTCCCCCTCGTCTCCAAGGTGACGGGCATCCTCATTGCCCGCATCGCGACCCAGCTGATGCTCGGTAAGACGATCCGGGATTTCCCCGAGTTGAAGAAGAAGCTCAAGATGCCGATGGTGGGCGTCAAGGAGGCGGTCTTCCCGTTCAACATGTTCCCGGAGGTCGACCCGGTGCTCGGCCCCGAGATGAGGGCCACGGGCGAGGTGATGGGCGCGGCAGACACCTTTGAGGCGGCGTTCTTCAAGGCCGAGGATGCCGTCGGTGCGCCGTTGCCTTTAAAAGGCACGGTCCTCGTCACGATCCGGGACACCGACAAGAAGGTGGCGGCCGGCGTGGCGGGCCAGCTGGCCGGGATGGGCTTTTCGATCCTTGCTACCGAGAACACGAGCCGGTATCTGACCGACAAGGGCGTGGCCAACAAGATGATCATGAAGATCAGCCAGGGCCGGCCCAACATAGCGGATGCCATCATCAATAAAGAGGTCCACCTCATCATCAACACGCCGGCGGGCAAGTCCGGTAAGGAAGACGACAGTTACATCCGCAAGATGGCCATCCAGTACAAGCTTCCCTACATCACGACGATGGCCGCGGCCAAGGCGAGCGTCGCCGCCATCGAGGCGATGCGCAACAAGGAGATCACCCCCAAGTCGTTGCAGGAGTATCACCAGGCGGTGCGTCAAGAGACAGGAGGCGAACATGGCGATAAAAGAGATTCCGGTGAGCCAGTTGAACCCGAAGCAGTTCGTTGACGAGAAGGTCGGGGAGATCCGTTCGGCGGTCCCGGAGGGCCTGGCGGTCAACGCCCTCTCCGGCGGGGTCGATTCTTCGACGGTGACGCTCCTGGGCCACAAGGCCCTGGAGGGGCGGCTCAAGACGTACTTCATCGACAACGGCATCATGCGCCGGGGCGAGCCCGAAGAGATCGTGTCGCTCTTCAAGAAGCTGGGCGTGACGGTGGAGGTGGTCGACGCCAAGGAGAAGTTTTTCAAGGCCCTCAAGGGTCTCAGTGACCCGGAGGAGAAGCGCGAGGCGATCACGCAGACCTTTTATAAAGACGTCTTCGGAAAGCTCGTCAAGGACAGCGGCGCCCGGCACCTCCTGCAGGGCACGATCCTGACGGACGTCGATGAGACCGTTGCCGGCATCAAGAGACAGCATAACGTCTTCGAACAGCTGGGCATCGACCCGGAGGAGACCTTCGGCTACAAGATCCTCGAGCCGCTGGTCCAGCTGCGCAAGGACGGCGTGCGCAAGGTGGGTGCGGCGCTGGGGTTGTCTGAGGCCAGCTTCAACCGGATGCCCTTCCCGGGACCGGCCCTGTCGGCCCGCGTCATCGGCGAGGTGACGCCCGGGAAGATCACCCTTGTTCGCCAGGCCACGGCCATCACCGAGGAGGTCCTCGCCGGCGTGCCGGCCTTCCAGTACATGGCGATCCTGCACAACGACCGCGTCCCCGGGATGCGCGACAACAAGAGGGACTACGGCCTGCAGATAGAGATCCGCTGCTGGGACAGCGTGGACGCCCGCCAGGCCACGCCGACGAAGCTGCCTTACGAGACGCTCATGATCTTGTCGCGCCGCATGACCACCGAGGTTCCCGGCGTCGTCAGCGTCACCTACAACATCGCCACCAAGCCGCCCTCCACCATGGAGGCGGTGTAGCACGGTGAGACAAACAGGCCAGACCTTTGAGTCTCAAAAAATGAGACTCAAAGGTCTGGCCTGTTTGTCTCAATCTTTTGCGCACGGACGCCAGACGTGAAGGCAGGATCTTTATGGCCCATATTCATCTTGTCTTGCGCTTGCCCAGGTATTAGAATGTGTTAGGATTTACCCTAGCCGGGAGGTGCCCTCTATGGGACGCATGTCGCGTTGTTTTTTATCCGTCTGCCTGGTATTGGCGTTTTGTGCGCCGGCCCGCTCGGCCCAGATGTACATCAAGGGCACGCCCATCCTGATCTCCTCCAAGAAGACCATAAAGAGCCACTCCCGGATCCTTGAGCGTTTTACCGAGGTCCTGCGCCGGCGCAAAGAGCCGGAGGCCGTCGTCAAGGACGGGCTGGGGGTCATGCTTCAGACGGCGTACCGGTATTATTGGGAAGGCGAGAGCGTGGATTTCTTTTTGAGGTTCTTTGCGCACGATCCGGACAAGATAAAGGGCCTGAGCCTCCTGGGGTCTTTTTTCATCGAGGTCGAAGATCTGAAAAACGGCAAGGTCGAGGTGGGGCAGTACCATATCGATGACGAGTTCCGCGAGGAGTTGGTCGGCCGGGGCAGCGAGGTGGTGGGGTTGGGGCCCGCGACGTCGGACAACCACGAGGTGCTCGCCGTCTTCAACCTTGAGGACTTCGCCTTTGTCAGGCTGGCCGAAGGGGTCTATCGCGTCACCATCGAATACCTCGACAACTCCCGTCCGCAGCAGGCGTGGCACGGGCGCATCAAGTCAAATCCGGTGATCGTCGAGGTCATCGGAGGTCTGGCAAGCAGCGAGCGCATCCTCGAGATCCGCAAGAAGGGGATCCTCGACTGGCTGCCTTGAGGCGCCGTCCCCGGGGAAGGCGCCGTCCGCAGAGAAGATGCCGCGTGCTTTAAAAGTGGAACAAGGGAGCCAGGCTCCCTTGTTCCACTTTTTCAGATATGAACAGACAAATACTCTTTTTTGCAGCGTTTTTTTCTCTTGTTATTTCGGCTGCGCCGTCCTTTGCCGAGGTGCACGGTGAGGAGAGAGGGCTCTTTTGGCTCGACGTGCCCGAGGGGTGGTTCTGGAGACAGGAGAAGGGGCGGGTGACGGTCTCGGAGCTCGACGGCAGCGACAAGATCCTGATCCGCTTCGAAGAGGTCGAGGGTCTCGAGGGCTCCGGCCGCGATCTGGTCTTTGAGGCCCGGGACGACCGGCGCCGCGAGGTGGCCGGCCGCCGCGGCAAGTCCGTGATGAGGGCGGAGCGCCGTATCGACGGCGTCTTCGCGCTCCAGACCGGGTTTTTGATCTTAAGCTCCGGGGGGATGCGGCAGGCCACGTCGCTCGTCTTCTTCCACAAGGGGTACCTGTTCGACGTCTACCTTGAGGCGCCGCGCGAGGTCTTCCGCATCGAGATGGAGAGGATCGTCGACACCTGGCGTTTCGAGAAACCCGAGGAGCCCGAGGAAGAAGGTTCCTCGAGTTCCACGAGCAAGGGGTGAGACAGCCAGGCACCTGCGTCTCGCTTTCGTGAGACAGGGGAGTCCGGCCCGTTTTTCTTGCCTTTAGATGGTTTGTTATTCCGTTATGGCCAAACCCAAACGCACGGCGTCCGCGCCATCCCGCATCCCGCCCCGGCAGGCGGTCCTCATCCTGGGCCTTTTGGCCGTCCTCGTCTTTGTCGTTTACAGCCCCTCGCTCAAAGGGCCGTTCCTCTGGGACGACGAGCACCTGATCGTCGACAACAGTTTTCTGAGGAGCTGGGCCCATGTTCCGGGGATCCTCGCGACCGACATCGGCAACGGCGCCGGCCGCGCATACGACTTCTGGCGGCCCCTCCAGATCCTCTCCTACCTTTTTGATTTTACCGTCTGGAAGCTTCATCCGCTCGGCTTTCATCTGGGCAACGTCCTCCTGCACTTTTTGTGCGCGGCCGCCCTCTTCTGGCTGGCGTGGCTCGTCTTTGCGGACCGGCGCCTGGCGGCGCTCGCCGCGCTCCTCTTCGCGGTCCATCCGGCGCATACCGAGGCGGTCAGCTTCATCTCGGGGCGCGCGGACCCGCTTTCGCTCCTGTTCCTCCTGTTGTCGTTCGGTCTTCTCCTGAAAGACGCGGCCCGGCCGCGCCTGAGGTTTTTCCTCTTGAGCCTCGGCGCCTACGCGCTCGCCCTCATGTCGCGCGAGAGCGCCTTGTTATTGCCGGTGCTGGTCGTCGTGTATCGCCTGACGCTCAGGAAGCCCGTCTCGCGGCGCGCCTTCGGGGGCCTGATCGTCATCTCGGCGCTCTACGCCTTCCTGCGCCTGACGGCGTTGCGCTCCGTTTGGCCGGCGGAGCCGCTGTCCGGTTTCACCTTGACGCAGAGACTGCCGGGCGCCTTTGCGGCGTTGGCGGGTTATGGGCGCGTGCTGGCTGTGCCCTTCGGGCTCCATATGGAGTACGGCAGTCGTCTCTTTGCGTGGAGTGATCCGCGCGTCGGACTGGGGATGCTCGCCCTCGTTTGCTGCCTGGTGGCGACGGGACACCGCCGCGCCCCTGCCGTCGTCCGGTTTGGCTGCGCGTGGTTTTTTGTGGCGCTCCTGCCGTTTTTGAACGTGCTCTCGCCTCTGAACGCGTATATGGCCGAGCACTGGCTGTATCTGCCGTCCGTCGGACTCTTTATCCTTGCCGGGGCGGGCCTCGGCCGCTGGTATCAGCGCGCGCCCCGCGCCTCCGGCGTCGTCACGGTCCTGGTGATCCTCTTGTGGGGCGTCTCGTCTTTTTATCACAACCGTTTCTGGGCCGACCCCGTCAGGCTCTTCGAGCGGACGGTGGCGCTCGCGCCCGAGAGCACCCGCGCGCGCGTGAGCCTGGCGTTGGCCTATTTCGATCAGGGGAGGCTGGATGAGGCCGAGGTGTTGCTCCTGGAGGCCCTGAAGAAGGACCCCGGCGATTACGTGGCCTACAACGTCTTGGGGTCCGTGTATTATCAGATGAACCGCAAGAACGACGCCGAGGCGGCGTGGCGCAACGGCATGGCCGTGGAGGGCCGCTTTGCCGAGTTCTACGGCAACCTCGGGGTGATCGAGGCGCAGAAGGGGGACCTGGAGGAGGCGCTTTTCTTCTTCAGGGAGGCGATCAAGCGCAATCCGGTGAACCCCGATCCCTACAAGAACGCGGCGGTCGCTTGTTACAACGCGGGCCAATACCGCGACGCCCTGGCCTATTGGGAGAAGGCCAGGGGCCTGGGGCTGCGTGAGGATCCCGTCTTCTCCGAGACGATAGAGAAGGTCCGGCGCCAGCTTGCCGTGACGGATATTTAGTGGACAAAACAATCCTGATGCGCTATGGTGGATGCGTTGAGGAGATAAGCGGGAAGGGTCCGGTCAAGTCAAAACTTCAGGTGTCCGGAGCGTGGGAGGGGTCATGCGGAAGAATGTACCTATTGTCATAGTTGGTGTTGTGTTGCTCGTCGGGGTTATCGTGTTCGCCTCCAGGACTGCACGCAGAAGACAGGGGGATGCTGGCCGGCCGGGCACGAGCGTCTCGGCCTCCCGGAGACCGGCTCTCGCCAGGGAGCAGGCCAAGCAGCAAAAGACCCTTAGGGCCGCCATTGACGAGGCCCAGAAGCTTTATGACGCCAAGGATTACAAGGGTGCCCTTGAGAAGGCGCAAGAGATCCTCGCGAATATCGACAGCACCTCCCAGATGGCCAAGAACATCAAGCAGATGGCCCGACGCCGCATGATCGAGCAGAGGCGGGCGGGCACCACCCCATAAAACCGAGCCGACGACACCGGTCCTCATGTCTTGCCGCATCCTCGTCATCTATTACTCGCTTGACGGCAACACCCGCCTGATCGCCGAGGCGATCGCCAAAGAGGTCGGCGCAGACCTCCTGGAGCTCAAGACCGACAAGGAGCCGCCTTCCCGCGGATTCATGAAGTATCTCTGGGGCGGCCGCCAGGTCTTCATGAAACAGGTGCCCTCGCTCCTGCCGTTTGCCTACCATCCCTTAGATTACGATTTTCTCTTTATCGGAACGCCCGTATGGGCGTTTTCTTATACGCCGGCCGTGGCGGCGTTCTTCGACCGTTTTCCAGTCACCGGCAAGAAGATAGCATTGTTCTGTTGTTCGGGGGGCATGTGCGGCAAGACGCTCGTGAAGATGCGCCGGCGTCTGCGGGGTAACGAGATCCTGGCAGACAAGCACTTTGTCGAGCCTCTGCGCCTGTCCCCTGAAAAGGCGGCCGGCGAGGCCCGGCGGTGGGCGAGGGCCCTCGTCGGCTGACAGACGAGACCTCTGTCGCGTTCATCGTCCTTGTCCGGGTGGGCTATCGAAGACTCGCGAAGTGAGATGGTGTCTTGAGGGGATCATCTTAACGGGGCCTCTGCACGACGTCGGGCAGAGGCCCTGTGTGTCAATAGGGGCCCCATGGAAAAGATCGATACGGTCATCCGTTTTTTAAAAAACGCGAAGAGCGTCCTCTTCATCACCGGTGCCGGCGTCTCGGCGGATTCGGGGCTGCCGACCTACCGCGGGGTGAGCGGCCTTTACAACGACAAGGTGACGGCCGAAGGCATCCCCATCGAGTCGGCCCTGGCCGGGGAGATGCTCCACCGGCGGCCCGAGGTGACGTGGAAGTATCTGGCCGAGATCGAGAGGCGCTGCCGCAGGGCCAGGCCCAATCGCGCGCACGAGGTGATCGCGGCGTTTGAGAACGAGTTCCAGCGCGTCTGGGTCCTCACGCAGAACATCGACGGCTTTCACCACGCGGCCGGCTCCCACTGCGTCATCGACATCCACGGCGACTTCCACAACATCGCGTGCATGCGCTGTTCCTGGCGCCATCGGGTCAATAATTACGCGGGCCTCAAGATCCCGCCGCGCTGCCCCGCGTGTCAGGCGGTGGTCCGGCCCGAGGTGGTCTTCTTCGGCGAGATGCTGCCCGAAAAAAAGGTCGCGGTCCTCTACCGGGAACTGCGCCGCGGCTTTGACGTGGTCTTTTCCATCGGCACGACGAGCGTCTTTCCTTATATCCAGCAGCCGGTCTTCCTGGCGAAGCAGGCCGGCTGGCGGACGGTCGAGATCAACCCCTCCGGGACCGAGGTCTCCGGCATCGTCGACGTGGCCTGGCGCGCAGGCGCGGCCGTGGCCCTGGACGCCCTCTGGAAGAAGTGGCAGCAGCAAAAATGAAACACAGAGGTCACCCCTCAGCACCTCACAAAATGACCCGTTTCACAAAAATGACCAGACCTTTTAGTCTTACTTTGGCGTTGGTTCTTTTCCTTGGCGCAGGGGTGGGCCGCGGACAGGAGGAGGCGACCACGGTGCGCGAGGAGGCGACCACGTTGCGTGAGGGGGCGGTCCCGTTGCGTGAGGGGGCGGTCCCGTTGCGTGAGGGGCCGCCCACGGTGCGTGAGGGGCCGCCCACGGTGCGCGAGGGGGCGACCACGCTGCGCACGGTGGAGCACGCCGGCCGGACGCGTTCGTATCTCCTCCACGTGCCGCCGCAGCTCGACGATGGCCCCGTCGCCCTCGTCGTGGCCCTGCACTGGGAGGGCGCCCAGGCCCGGATGATGGAGGAGCTGACGGGGTTCTCCAAACTTGCCGACCGCAAGGGTTTTATCGTCGCGTATCCCTATGGCACCGGCATGCTCCCGGACAGATACCTGACGTGGAACGCGGGTACCTGCTGCGGCTTTGCCTGGGAGAACGATATCGACGACGAGGGGTTCATCAGGAAGCTCATCGAGACGCTCGGCGCCGAATACCCTGTCGACCCGGGCCGAGTCTATCTTACCGGCATCTCGAGCGGCGGGATGCTCGCCTACCGGGTGGCGTGTGCGTGGTCAGAGCGGATAGCGGCGATCGGCGTGGTTGCGGCCGTCCTCAACCACAGCCCGTGCCTGCCGCGCGCGCCCGTCTCCGTCATCGCCTTCCACGGCACCGCAGACCGCTATGTCCTCTACGAGGGCGGCCGGCCCGAGGTCTATTACGACGCGTATGAGCGGGAGGATGTCTCTGTCGCTTCCTCGCTGGAGGTCTGGGTGGGCCGTAACGCCTGCCCGGCAAAGCCCTGGCGTTCCCAGAACAGCCGCTTTGCCCGCGACGTCTGGGGGCCGTGCTTAGCCGGGACAGAAGTCGTCCTCTACACGCTCAAGGGCGGCGGCCACGGCTGGCCCGGCGGCAAACCCGTGCGCTACTTCCTGGATGACCCGCGCACCGACATCCTCGCGACCCCCCTTATTTGGGAGTTCTTCGACCACCACCCCAAAAGTGAGACAAAGTAGCCTGGTTCCTTTGTCTCAGTTTTGTGAGCCAACGCAGCCGGGCGTGAGCCAACGCAGCCGGGCGTGAGACAACGCAGCCGGGCGTGAGACAACGCAGCCGGGCGTGAGACAACGCAGCCAGACTGCGATGTCCCACTTTTGGCAGAGTGGAAGCTGCAGGGAGTCCCGGATAAGCCCTGGGCCAAAATTTGCTTGTAGGGGTGGGGGTTCGGTGCTAAAATACGCCTTTCTGTGGATGGATTAAAAATACGCATTTTGGGAGGCGCGTAAATGAAGAAGATACTTTATGTTGTGTTAGATGGCCTTGGGGATACCCCCATTAAGGCCCTCGGGAACAAGACCCCCCTGGGGGCGGCCTTTACCCCGAATATGGACAAGCTCGCCCAGGCCGGCAAGAGCGGCGTGATGTACACGGTCGCCAAAGGGATAGCCCCGGAGTCCGACATCGCGGTGATCAGCCTGCTGGGCTATGACGCCCACAAGTATTACACCGGCCGGGGGCCGCTGGAGTCCTTTGCCGAGGGGCTCAAGGTCGAAGACGGCAACGTGGCGCTTCGCGTTAACTTCGCGACGGCGTCGGAC
>Ga0315545_1000136_pt1 | contig 79255 bp, 56 predicted proteins | sample SalMarSW160210MG_FD_203096 | JGI IMG/M metagenome (GOLD analysis project Ga0315545, IMG submission 203096) | Salt marsh sediment microbial communities from the Plum Island Ecosystem LTER, Massachusetts, United States - Salt Marsh Sediment SW1602-10 ... | reverse complement strand
CCCTTAAAACCAAAAATACACTATTTACCAACCTTCACAAAAACCCAACACCCTTTTTTAGGTCTCATCTGTCAAAGTCGAGTCCTAATTATTTAGTTGACTTTTCAGCCGAAAGAATGTAAAATAATTCCCGATCAAGAGAGTATCGGGGCGTGGCTCAGTCTGGTAGAGCACTTGGTTCGGGACCAAGGAGTCGCTGGTTCAAATCCAGTCGCCCCGACTTTGTCGGTTCACGGTTCGTAGTTCATGGTTCACGGTAAATGCAAAAAAGCAAAATGCGAAGCATGCTCCGCATCTTTATTGGTGTGATTGGAGCGGGTGATTGTTCGGTTGATGTGTTTAAATTAGCAGAGGAGGTAGGGGAGAGGATCGCAGAAGCCGGAGCGGTTCTGGTTTGTGGTGGTTTGAGTGGAGTGATGGAGGCGGCCGCTCAAGGAGCAAAAAAACAAGGTGGCATAACCATCGGAATCCTGCCGGTTATTGACAAAGATCATGCTAACCCTTATATAGATTTTCCCATTGTTACCGGATTGGGAGAGGGAAGAAATCTTTTGGTCATTCGGAACTCGGATGCGGTGATTGCCTTCCAGGGAGAGTTCGGAACCCTCTCTGAGATCGCCTTCTCCCTTAAATTAGGCAAGCCGGTTGTCGGTCTTTCCACCTGGAAAGTATCCGATAAAATCATCCAGGCGAAAAATGCGCAAGAGGCTGTCACTATCGCTTTAAATCAGGCAAAAGCTTTACAGAAAAGGTTATGAATGAGAAGTCCACAGGGTCAGAGGGACTGGTAAGCGCTCATCTAATCATATCCGGGCTGGTTCAGGGAGTGGGCTATCGCTGGTTTGTGATGAGGAAAGCTGAAGAATATAATCTGAAGGGCTACGTGAGAAATCTATATAATGACGACGTAGAAGTGGAGGTAGAAGGGTACCGACCCATGATCCTTGATTTTATCAAAGAGCTCAAAATTGGAGCAAGATCCGCACATGTGACCGATATAAAAATCGAGTGGGGAAAATACGAAAATAAATATAAAAACTTCGACATAAAATTTTGAAGAGGCCGGTTTCCAGTTTTCAGTTGGCAGTTTTCAGTTACCAGTTTGCAGAGGAGAAAAAATGGAGAAAAGCACAATAGATACCCAGAAACTGAGAGAGCTTATAAGAGATGTGCCCGACTATCCTAAAAAGGGTATAGTGTTCAAGGACATCACCACCCTGATAAAGAGGGGAGATGCCTTTGATGAGGTGATAAACATATTTTTTGAAAAATGCAAGGATAAGAAGGTGGATTTAGTGGCGGCGGTGGAGTCCCGTGGATTCATCTTTGGAGGCGTGTTGGCAAACCGATTGAAGGTGGGATTTATTCCAGTGCGGAAATTCGGCAAACTTCCGGCACGCACGGTGGAGCAGAAATACGATTTAGAATACGGCACCGATACTTTGGAAATTCACAAAGATGCGGTAGCGCCCGGACAAAAGGTCTTGATCGTGGATGATCTTTTAGCTACCGGGGGAACCATCCAAGCCACCTGCAAATTGATTGAGAAGTTGGGGGGAGAGGTGACAGGAATCTTGGTTATGATAGAGCTGGGATTCTTGAATGGCAGAGATAAGCTAAAAGACTACGATCTTTTCACTTTGCTCAGATATGATTAAGAGCATGGTAGGTCAAGCATGGCGAAGCCTGCTTGACAAAACAAAGGGTTTGTCAACCTACAAAACTTTACTCTGATCAGGTATGAGTAGAGTGAATAAGAAAGAATAAAAGTCGAGTGAGTTTGGGTGGGGTTAAATCATATGGGTTATACTGTGCAAAAACCCTGACTGGTGGGATTAAACTTGGACACTGAAACTTTAATTCTGATCAGCGTCGCCTTCTGGGGGATTATCTTTGGGTCCTTTTGTGCTTTCCTGGCTAAACAGAAAAACAGAGATACCGGAGCTTGGTTTATTTTAGGTTTTTTATTTTCGCTAATTGCGTTGATAGTAATTGCCGCTTCGCCTATCCGAGAAAAGAAAATCGAGGCAGAAGTTTACGAGAAACCCTTGCCTACATCAAAAGGTGAAAAAATTGTTCTTCGCATTGTTTTGATACTCGGACTGTTGGCTTTAGCGGTAGCTATTGCAATAAACATTTTGCAGAAATAAGCATAGGTTCAGCATGGCAAAGCCTGCTTGACAGCAACAAAGGATTTGTCAACCACCCCGACAATGTTGGGGATGGTTGACCTACTACAAAACCGGGCTTCGCTTGACGTTGGTGTTCTTCACTAACAGAAGGTAGAAAGTGGATGAAGAACGTCTCCCTGGAGCAACATAAATGGAGTGTATCGGCTTGCTGATTCAACGGTGTTACAGAGGCACAATGAAGCTTGTGCATTCCCCTTGGTTGGTAACGGACGCTCTCGTCCGCTACCATCGTTCTCTCGTCACGGACGAGGCGTCCGTGACGAACAAAGAGGGGTGGGGAGGGGAACCATGAACAGTGAACCGTGAACTATTAACTGAATTAAACGCGCCCCCGTAGCTCAGTTAGGATAGAGCAGTGGTTTCCTAAACCATTGGTCGCCCGTTCGAGTCGGGCCGGGGGTATTTAAAGCGGTTCATGGTTCGTAGTTCATAGTTCATAGTTCAAAAGGGAAAAGGACAATGGGTTTTTAAACTCGTTGGCTTTATTTTCATGGCGAAAATGATTGAAGATGATGCATAGATGGGCATAGAGTCACCGAAACCTCTGAGCTGTAGAAAAACCTCTTGTGTAGTTGCTCGATTCATCGAGCGGAGAATAAGCCCAATAAATTGGGCAACTACGGTATGAACCATATGGACATGCCGAGGAAAACAGACCTCATTTTTTTGGCAGACAGCGTGATTCTATTCCCTTGTTCGGGATACAATCCCGAACACCTCTGTGTGGAGTGTAGAACCAGAACCTAACTTAAGTTAGGTTTGGCTTTTTTCTGAAATGTGTAGGGGCGCGCCTCTGTGTCCGCCCGAACTTTGGGACGATGGAATAACATCGCCCATACAGGAGTCCTTCGGGATATAATCCCGAACGCCTCCATGTGAACGGAGTTTGTCTCCGACGAGAAAGCTCACACCGTGTCAATGATAGTAGATCCTGCCCAAAATAATGTTGACTAAAAGGGATAGTGTGTTATATTAAAAATAGAGAGATTTGCGCAATTGCCTGGGGATCTTCCTGTTGAAGTTTCTCCGGCGGTTATGCTTAACCAAACGCTTGGGGCTGGTTTTCAAAGCTTTTTGTGGATGTTGTGGCCAAGTAGGTATCGGCAAAAGAGATTAGTTTGACAAGCTGCCATAAACAGCGGGAATGATAACTTCCTTGGTGAGCATTCATTGGTCTTTGGATTTAATGAATGGATGGTCAACGGATTGAACGGATTAAGCCGGTCAGCGGATTGAGCGGATTAAACTGGTCAACGGATTGAGCGGATTAAACGGATGTCAAAATAAGGAGAGAAAAATGAAAAAGACGTTAGTGATTATTCTCACCGTAGGGTTGGTCGTTTTAATCAGCGGTGGCCTTTGGGGTCAGTCCGATTTTGATTATAAAAAGGTGAACCTGCTTCGATGGATGGACCCTTACAGAAATCCGACAACCTATCAGGAATACCAGGAGAGTCGACACTTCGCCACAGAGTTTAATGCCAGATGCGTCTTTTCTGGCAATAAGGGTGACACCCCCATCTGTATCGTAATCAACAATCTTTTACAACCTTTGATTCAAAGCTCCTTTTCCGTGTTTCTTGAGGATCTGGAATATGAAGGTTACACTCCCAATGTTTACACCGCGATCAACAACGGGGATGAAACTGCCCTTAGGGACATATTGATCTCCGAATGGAACAGTCGTAACATAGTCAGCGCCATACTAATTGGTGATCTGCCCATCTCTTGGTATGAGATGACCGAGCCACCTGATTGGGGCGGGGCACATGTGGAGTTTCCCATCGACCTTTTCTTTATGGACCTGGATGGAAATTGGATTGATCAGGATCATGATGGGCTTTATGAAGATCATCAGGACGGTGCTGGAGATATGCAGGCGGATATATGGGTGGGGAGGCTTTTGGCTTTAAACCTCACTGAAAACGGTGCCTCTGAGATTGCCATGATGAACAACTATTTTGATAAGAATCACCGCTATCGATCCGGAGAGTTCAGACTTTTAGATAAAGCATTAGCCTATATGGATAACGACTGGTGCATGTATGGATGGGAGGATGAGGTGGCTTTAGCTTATCCCACAACAGATGCGGTTACCGATCTTTACCAAACCAACCGGGAGGACTACATCCAAAGGGTGAGAGAAACCACCAATAATCGATATGAGAACTTGCTTATTACCTCCCATTCATCCCCTTGGGCACACTATCTTTATTGGGGAACCGGACCTTACGACTATTCACTCTTTTATAATTATGAGATAGAACAGATAGATGTTCAGGTTCTCTTCTATAACCTTTTTGCCTGTTCAAATTGCCGATATGTGGAAGAAGATGACATGGGGAATTGGTATATTTTTCAGAGCACCTACGGTCTTTTGTCGGTCGGCTCCACCAAAACCGGGAGCATGTTGTGCTTTGATGATTACTATGAACCGTTGGGAGACGGTGCAACGTTCGGAGAAGCTTTTCTTTCGTGGTGCATAAACGACATCGAGACCTGTGCCGAAGATGAGTCCCGTCCCTGGTTTTACGGGATGACCCTTTTGGGCGATCCCACCCTTAAGCTCTCCAGGTTTATGCGCAATCCCACCGGAGATGTAACTGAGGATGGATTGATAGATCTTGCGGATGTATTATTTTTAATAAATTATCTTTATAAAGGAGGCACTGCGCCCGATCCATTAAGATTAGGTGATCCGACCGCAGACTGTGCGGTGGATATTGCTGACGTGCTCTTTCTGATAAACTACCTTTATAAAGCTGGACCTGCACCTGGGAGGGGATGTGCCTAGTGCTGTGTCTGGTGTCAACGGATTGAACGGATATGTTTTAAATTAAAAGGATGAATTCATGGAAGTTGTTATTTTTGCACATAGCATCAAAGAATGCCCTTGTTCGTTATGGACCAGGCTGACTAAGAATTGTCATTCTGACCCATATGGGGAAGAATCTCGCTTCCCAACCCGCATAAAACCAAGATTCTTCACTCCGCTTCGCTCCGTTCAGAATGACACAATTGGAGTTCTCGGTTACCCTGGGACACCTTGACCCGGATGGAGATGTAGTAAGGTAACAGATTCACCATGAACGAACCTGAGCGTCCGTTGCCAACAAGGAGGATGAGCGTCCGGTGAATATCGAGCAAAAGATTTTTTTTGCTAACGCTTCATTTTTCGACATTGTTGACGTTTAATTGTATAGAGGGTTGTTCTTATAGAAACTGGAGGTGCCATGAAAAGAAGAATAGTGATCTTTGCTTTAATTGGCATAATCTTTTTAGCTACGCCTCTTTATTCAGCATCATTCAATGGGAAAAAGATTTTAAAACGAATTTGGATGGGGAAAGAGGTTGAATGTGTAGAAGGAGAGATTTTATTCAAGACGAAGCCAGGGGTTAAGCTGAATGAGGTGGAGCTACTTTTTAGAAAGAACAGAGCAAAGTTGGCGGAAGGGCCTGACCAACTGGGAATGGGTAGATTGGAGTTGCCCTCCTCTGTTGACATCTTTGGGGTGATGGAGAATCTGAATTCCAGCGATTTGATTGAGTTCGCTGAGCCGAACATGATTGATAAAGCCTTCTATCCCCCTAACGATTATTACTTCGCAAACGAATCCCAGTGGGGGCTTTATAATTACGGGCAGATGCCGCCGGGGGGGACTCCAGGTGCAGATATTAACGCCTCGGCTGCCTGGGACATTTCTCCAGGGAGTTCGGACATTTTGATCGCCATTCTGGATTCAGGCATACCCATGTGGTCGGCTTTCCTTATTCATCCGGATTTGAATGATACCAGCAGGTACGTGCTGGGTGAAGATATTGTGGGGGATGGGGAGTGGGTGAAAGACAACTATGGGCATGGGACGCATGTTTTGGGGATCATAGCCGCCATGACCAACAATGAGGAGGGGGTAGCAGGGGTGGATTGGAATTGTCGGATTTTGATCAATCAGGTATTCAATAGCTCGGGAGTTGGGACCCATAATACCTTCAAATATGGGGTCCTTCATGCGGTGGACTATGGTGCCCGGGTGATCAACTACAGTGGCGGTGGATCAGCTTCCCATACCAAAGAAGAGGCGGTCAAATACGCCGATAGCAATAACGTGCTTTTGGTCTCCGCCGCTGGTAACGGACTCGGTGGTTCGGTTCTATATCCTGCTCACTATGCTGACAACTATCTTAATGTTATAGCCGTGTCAGCCACCACCTGTGACGATCAGTTAGCTAGCTATTCTAACTATGGTCCCTCCATATGCGTAGCCGCCCCTGGGGGTGGGGGCACTCCCTGGGATGCAAATGATATCGTCTCCACCACTCCCAATTATACAGTAACACTGAACGGATCACCTTATTATGTTACTCAGTATTACGGTTATATAGCAGGCACCTCTATGTCCTGTGGTATGGTCACCGGATTGGCTTCCCTTCTGCTCTCCATAGAGCCAAATTTCAACGCTTATGAGCTAAGAGAAATCATCGAAGAGAGCGCAGATCAGGTGGGAGACTACATGTATTACATAGAGACTGGAAAAAGCTTCGAGTTGGGTCATGGACGGATCAATTGTTACAATGCTTTAGTTCTGGCATCCGGGTATACCTATGTTTATGGAGATGCAGACGGCGATGGTATCATCACCCTGGGAGATTTGTTGTTTATTCTCAATTACCTTTATAAAGGTGGTCCGCCTCCTGATCCTCTTTCTGCTGGTGATCCTAACGGAGACTGCACCATCAACTTAGGGGATGTGCTCTACCTAGCTAACTATCTTTATCGCAGGGGACCCCCCTTAAAGAGAGGTTGCGTGGGGGAATAAGGAAGTTCATCTGAGTAGGCGATTAGGTGGTTTGTTTTCTGCTTTCTTCGTGTTCTTTCCTTTTTATCTCTTTTTCTCTGTTCATCAGAAAAATACCAGTTCCAATTATCAGACCAGCCAAGATTATAACACCCCATCGGTTCATGGAAGGAGCTTGATATGGATTGCCCCCACAGCCAAGTGCTGGCTGACAATCGGGAGGATGATTGCAACCCACAATTTGAGACCAGCTTGTTCCATATTCATTATGTGCTCCCACCGCATAACCATATTTACCGGTACAGCAATTGGAAACAGGATATTCTACCACATTTTGTTGTGTCAGGACTAGGTCCTGACACAACTTTGAATCTGGTTTTCTACTGCTCAGGGGGAAACCAGCAGCATTCAGGGCAATAACCACCACGGTAAAAGTAGGCTATTAGATAAGTTAAATCCCCCAGATTGATCTGGCAATCATTATTTGCATCACCTCGTTCAATCGGATCTTCAGGGGGAAGTCCCCCCTTGTACAAGTAACTTATAAGGTAAAGCACATCTCCCAAATCTATTATCAAATCATCATTTGCATCCCCACAAAGGCAGGAGTATTCTGGGTCAAAGACTTCAACATGGTAATGTGCCAAGGTGTCACCTCCATGGTTATCGCAGACGTCAACGAACAATTGATCTTGGTTCCACCACACGTCGGGCGCTTGATAGATGACATAGTTTTCATAAGTGGTGCAGGCGGGCACAGGGTTCCCACCTACTATGAAATACCCATAATAACACCACCATACATAATGCAGGGGATCTCCATCCGGATCATAGGCATCCAGCTCAATGGTCATCTGCTCGTTATGCTTGATGCAGTCACCACACTCCTCCTGAGGATACTTGCAGTGCAAATGCCCCGTAATCACTGGATCGTTGTTGCCGGGATCATCGACCCACTTGTATCTGCGGGGAACGTAGCCCTGACTAAGAAGGGTATCTGTATTATAATCAAGTCTTCTGCATTGTTTAGGGGTCGCTTCAATCACCGTCATCCATGAGTTAGGGATAGCCCACTGATAGAACATCCTCACATGTTTATGTTCTCCAGTAGACCTATTCATTATGTCTCCTGGCTGAAGAGCATCTACTGTAATTTGATCAGACACATAAACAAGTGAAGATGTGGTGCGTCTGGCTGGTAATTCCCAGCATCTGGAAACCAAGCCAGAACAATCAACCCCCGTAGCCCAGTATGCATCTGCCTGCCCGCAGTTGTTGCTTGGTAAAGAGCCAGCACAAAGTCCGGCAGAAAGATAAGTCAGAAAATCGGTATTTGGCTTATCCCAACCACCGTAACTGTACGCTTCTCCGGTATAATTTTGTCCCGGAGAAAAATCACAGGTCCAACTGAGGCAAGACCAATGGGGGTCAACATTATCATTTGAACAAGTCCAATTCACATTTACAAACTCTAAACCATGATTTATCATATCGGGCCGGCTGACTTGTTGAGGGGAAGGTGGGTTTTCCCAGGTTATATTCACCGGTCCATAGGTGTTATTGCTCTCGTTGCTTTCATGAATGTTCCCCCAATCGTTTGGCCATGAATCAACCAAACCCCACATACTCCAGGTCCCAGCGGAAGTGGAATGGGGAAGCTTGTAGAAATTGTAACATATCGTCTCTCCAGTGTCAAGCCAACAGCTTTCGTAAAAGTATTCTCCGGTAGCAGGAGGGGAAGGAGCGGAGGAGTCGTTTGCGAAGACATCCGTATAAAAGCAATCCATTACCGGCCCGGGTCCTTGGTTTTTTATCGTGATGGCGCCGTTGGTATGTTCAGTAATGACCAGCGAGTAATCGTCAAGCGTCAGGCTCTGCACAATCAAGTCCGGCAGAGGCTGAACCCAGTTTATGGTGATAGGACCCTTATGATTGTTGGCCTCGTTGGTTTCAACTACCCCCCCATCACAGTCGGCTAAACCATACATGTGCCAGGTTCCGGGTTCAGAGGAGGTGATATTGTAAAAAGTATGGCTCTCTGTCTTTCCAGAATCAAGGACATCGGTAGACCAGCCATCATCTTCTATGGTGTAAGTGTCAGGTGGAGAAGATAGGTTATAAAAAAGTCCGTTATAAAACCAACCATAAGCAGGACCTTTTCCTTGATTCTTTATTACCATAGTGACATCAATATAATCTCCCACGTTGGGATTATAATTGGAAGCAGTAAGGCTTTGGACTATTAGATCGGGAGGGTCATGATACCAAATCTGAATCGACCAATAGTCGATGTAACCATCGTCTCCAGCACAACAATCATAGCCCCACAGCTTCCAGGTTTGGTTCACTAACTCACCAATGAAAAAACTAATCATATATATGGTGGTATCGATATTATCCTGGGAGCCACCATAATAATCCCACAAACGATACTCGTGTCCCAAGTCTTCATCGGTCAGATCGATAGCCAAATCACCCACGTAGGTATGAATAACCTCGAAGTGAACATCGATGCTGTAAACAGTGGCTCCTGCTGGTGTGGAGGAGATAGTGATGGGGCTGTAGACCCAAGCCTGGTAGGGAATGGAGTAATTCGTTCCGTTTTCCCCCCAAACAACTCCTTTGTCCTCTTTTTCTCCTTCATAATCCGCCCAGACGGGCGGTCGTCTGACCGAACGCTTCTTTTCTATCCTTATTCCTTCCCTTTGTACCTCAAATTCTATCCCTGCTTGTTTCAATTGATCTATTTGATTAACAGAGACATCACAAACAGCTTCTCTTCGACTTAGCTCAGAGTCTTCGACATTTTCGGTCGGCTCACATTCCAAGCCTAATTTTTTCAGAATCTCCTCTTCTCTTTCAGTCTTGATTTTAACCTTTAATTGAACAACCTTTTGGATTTCAGCTTTATTTTTCCTTTCTAGAACATCGTCCTCTTGAGCCCAAATCTTAGAATTGGTAATTCCTATGATCGCGAGACTCATAACGACCAAAAATATTAAAGAGTTCCTTTTCATGGTTTTCCCCTCCTAACTCTTTCACTTCCGATGTGAAACATTCATATGAATTTCTTATGGTTGCTTATGACATTTCCCTATTATAATTCCTTCTTTAGTTGACCAATAAAGATACAAGTTTCCTTTTTCGTCAACAAAGTCATAGTGCCATATCTCTGGACCCCAAAACTGACCTTTTGTCTCATCCCAGCGCTTTACCTTAATTTTACTTAACTTAGGGGATTTTATAACCCCCCTTTTTAGGGTGCGTTTCTGCTCTTCGAAAGTAAATACCCGATCTAAGGTTCCAACTTGGAAGGTAAATGGAATTCTATGGGTTTTCAACAAATCCCACTCTTTCAGCGAGAGTATTTCTTTGTCTGATGGTTTTCTATAATACTCGAAAAATAATTTATCGGAGTGATCACAATACAATTTGTTTAGCCCCCCCCCAATTCGAACTTCTGGGAAAAATGGATAGGTAGCCAGCAATTTGCCTTGTTGGTCGTATTTGCACAGGTATTGCTCGGTATAATCTTCCCACCAAAGAAGGTAGACATTGTTGCTGCGGTCAGCACAAATTAGACTCCACACGTATTGATGCCCATTTATGGTCTTTGGCTTTGGCGGCACTTTACCATCTCTTGGCAGCTTACCTGCTCGTCTCAAGCTCTCCGCTCTGGCAGAATCCGAAAGTTCCGGAAGTTCCTGAATGTGTAGGTATTTACTCTTCTCGAGGGGCGGAATGGGAATAACGGAGACAAAGTTTCCATTTGCATCAAATCTCTGAATTCGTTTATTCAGGGGATCGGTAATGTATATGTCTCCATTGGGTGCAATGGTAAACGAAGTGGGTCCCTCAGGCAAGGGAGGATCGGGTAATTCTTCTTTCAAAGAGTCCTCCGGAAATATAAACGTCTGCAGCCCAAACTGCCCTGGTGGCGATTCCTCACCACCATATACTAAGCTCCTCGTCGCCCAAGGTGCCCGGAGGATGACTTCAGAGACGTAGGTCTCCTTTTGCACAGGTTCCGGCACTTTCGTTGTGTCCTGGGTTCTGGCTGGTCTTGTTGGTCTAATTGGCTTTGTTTCTTGCGTGAACAAAAGCTTTGCCCCAAAGAAGATCAAAAGACCAAATACAACTAATAGTCCGGCTGGTTTAATTAAGCTTTTCATCTTACACCTCGCTTTGTGAAAGGTTATTAGGCCAAAGGTCTTTTCCTTTCTGATTATCTAATTTAATTATAAATAACTCCGCTGATTTGTCAATCCTTAATTTTCCGTGAATATCTGTAACTGCAACTGTTATCACTTCATCAAAAAGCGCTTCTCCTCCCTCCCCGCCGTTGGTCTTCGACCCTGAGGGCTCTCCTCGAGTCTGAGCGACCTCGGAGTCGAAGACAGACCGAAGGGCGGGACTTTCAGCTTTACCTTTAGTGGGCGCTACATAGGTAACATAGTTTTGGGGAGTGGTTATGGTATTTTGCCCGTTTTCGGCAAAATGCCCAAACCAGCACCACCATTCATAATACATGGAGTCACCATCCGGATCATGAGCCAAAACCTCGATGGTTACCTGTTCGCCATATTGAATGCAGTCACCACACTCTTCTTGCGGATACTTGCACTGCAGAGAAGAGTCGATAACCGGATCGTTGTTTCCCGAATCACTGATTATGAAATCCAGGTTGGATACATCCCAGGCGGAATTACCCGCTCTATCGTAAGCAACTACTTTTATTCGGCAATGGGTAGAATAGGGAGGAGTTACGGTCCAGCCCCAACCATAGTAATATGCACCCGGTATGCTATCTAGTAATTGTTCGGGATAACCATCGTTACCTCCATTTCTATCCAAATAGATATAGACCATGGTGGTTGAATCAGCGCCTATAGATACATTCCAGACAATATCCCTTTGTTCCCCCACATGCCAGATTTCCCAACCATTTGGAGAAACAACCTGGGCAGAATAGGGACCCCCAGTGAAGTAGGCAACATATCGATGAAAATCAAATTCGGCCGGCACCATAATCCACCATAAAGGGGAATCGTAAGTGTGCCAAGGGCTCCCCTGAAGGGAGAAAATGAGTCCAATGGTGAAAGGTATACCAATAACCATTGATATATTGGGGTGTAATCGCCTCCAGGTAGTAACTCTCGCCCATCAGCCAAGTCGCCTCGTAGGGTGAGGGCAAGGTATCGATGTCCCAGTCCACGTTACCTACCCCAACAAGGCCCTTATAGTCGCACCCGCCCCCAGTGCTGTAGGCATTTTTGACGATGCCAAGGCCACCCATCAAATAAGAACTCCACCAACCTTTACATATAGCGCCAGCCTCTTTATCAATATAATCAGTGTTATAATAAAATTGCTCTTCCACCCACGGGTTAGTTATGTAAGATGCTTCAGACAAAACCGACGCCATCTTGGTATTCTGTAGAACATAATAACATGTCATACAGCAGGGTCCAGGGCCACCGCATAAACTCTGAGGAGAGCACCTGTATCTGTGCTGAAGCGAATCGCGTAGTGTCAATCTCACCTTTTTGGCAAACGTCGAGTCGCGAGCGCTATACATCAAGTCAGGTCCCCGCCACAGTGGGCCGAATATGCTATCCGTATATTCAGCGTCACAATAAAATGTACTCGTCCCATTCACTGAAGTATCGGTATCACCATCATGATGCACGGAAATAAAATAATTTACGGGATTAACTCCATTGGCATTATTAGCCATCCAGGCTCTATGATAGAAGCTAACTGTTGTATCTGTTTCTCGAGTCATAAGGACGGGATAGATGTAGTATTCAATTTTGTCCCTCAAAGCTAAACTCACCGTGAGATTGGCATCTTTCTCGCAAACACCATATATTGGTCCCACTGCCCCTGGGTAATCTTTTCCGCCATGCCCGGGGTCAATACAAACGTCATACCAGCCAAAGGCGAAAGAAAAATCAAACATAACCACAATTATGGTAGACCAAAGTGAAAGTATTAAAACCTTTTTCATCTTTACCCCCAACCTTGAAAAGAGTTTATATAACAGTAAATTTATTCGATTTTTACAATATAAATTTTTCCAGTCGTCTGATTCACATAAGCTATTTTTGTTCCGTCAGGGCTCCATGAAGCTCCCGCCTCTATTTCCTCAGGAGTAGCAGCGATTTTCGTGTTTCCCGTTCCGTCGACATTGATTATATATATGTCCATGTCGTAAACCTCATGGCCGTCTTCGACTTCCACATAATAGAGTATTTTCTTGGTATCAGGTGACCATTCTGCGCCGACTATAAGATAGGCACGATAATTGGGTTGATAATTAGGTAAGGGGGCTTGCGGTCGATATTTGCCCAAATCGAGTATCACATTTCCTTGCAGATCCAATACAAACTCCGCCGGTCCATAGGAAGCCAGTATCTTGGAGCCATCTGGTGATAGTTTAGGGAAAAGGTATTCTTTCCCCCGTGTGATTTTCTTTTTCACCATCCGATCGACACTCTCCAACCATATCTCCCCCCATGCTGGGAATCCCTCAGTGGTGGCTATCATCTGTTTGAGGGCTGAATCCGGTTTGAGTTTACCTTGTTTTATTATCTTAAATTCTTTACACTCCCAGTCCCGATACCCACCTTTGCACTCGTAGTATCCCACCGTTCCATCAGGCAGAACCATAGGTTTTGCTATCTTTGGCGGAGAAGTTTTGGAGAAAGTTGTGTCCCGAACAACAGGGGTAACTCGACCATCAATGGTAATTCTTTTTATACTTAACCTCGGCATAACTGCTATACTTTCTGCTTTCGGATACTCCCTTTCATAAACCACAAACTCCGAATCGCTCATCCATTCAAAAAAATCGGGGTGAATTTCTGCCACTCTTTTGATCTCCCCTTTTCCATCTGCACTTGCCACACACAGCCATCCACCTGAGATGAAGGCGAGTTTTGTTCCGTCAGGTGACCAGTGAGGTGCACCACCTGTGCCAATCTCAATGATCTCAAATTTCGGCTGCTCCTCCGGCTTTTGGCCCTTGGTGGTTATAGAAAAAACGACCATCAGAGCGAACAAGCACAACAACCCAATGATCAAACTTTTGTTTCTCATCTTACCTCCTCCCCGCCGTTGGCGGGATTTTCAACCTTGGTTTGATTTGTAACTATTGAAATTTTTCATTCTTACAATAACATCAAATCACCTCCTTGTCAATGATTAGAATTGAGTTCTGTTGTGACATCTTTTTTCCCTTTCCCTCCTTTCTTATCAAGCTCCGCCCCTTTTGAGAAGTGCCTTTGTAGCTGAATGGTTCGACTTCGCTCACCATCTCTGGAGGGGCGGAGCTTTCTGGGGACGGCTTACTTGTCCCGCTTTTAGCGGGATCCCGCCACAGGCGGGAAAAGGAGTAAAACAGGAGGACGTAGACCCGTCTGGGAAAGAAATGCATTGGCAAAATTCCATGTTTTACGTTCTCTTTTTTCGCCCCATCCCGCCTGTTGGTCTGCCGCCACAGGCGGGACAGGGCTTTTTTCTTTCCACAGGATCCTGCGGACTTAAACCTTACAAGAAAGGAGTAGAGCCAATTGCTTTAGAAGCGTGAAAAAGTTAAAAGAAAAAAATATGCCCCAGCCTTAAAAGACCGGGGCATATTCATAAAGTGGTCTGATTTATTTCATCAATATCATTTTTTTCACCTCATCATACTCACCTGCCTGAAGGCGATAAAAATAGATACCACTGCTCACTTCGTTTCCACCCTGGTCTTTGCCATCCCAATGGACTGTTTTAAATCCAGCCATTTGTTGCTCATCAGCTAAGACTTTTACCTTTTGGCCAAGCATGTTGTAGATGGTCAATTTAACCATGCAGTCTTGAGGTAAGTTATAAGCAATGTCTGTTTCTGGATTAAATGGATTGGGATAGTTCTGGTGGAGAGAGAGCTCATCTGGATGGGATTTTATAATGGAAAGATCCGGGCCATGGTCAGGAGGAGGCCCCTTTCCAAAGGGGTAGTTACTACATACTGCAAAACCGCTGGTGATACTCTTCCCTTCCTCTGTTTCGTTGGAGTGTAGACCGTATTTCCAAGCGAGGACACTAATACGCTGTGGTCCAAAATCAGGCCACGTACAAAATTCCCTTTCGTGTCCATATTCAGGCCCAACATAGTAAACCTGTATTGGCACAGTAGGCATTTGTACCCGGATTTCATAGTAATCCGGCTCTCCATACTGATATTCTGGCGTATCCCACCTGACTTTAACCCAATTAGTTGCGAAGCATGGCGGATCATATCCTGGTTCTGGAGCAGTGGTTAAATTAAGTGAGGTGTCAGCAGGAACCCAGATTTCTTCAATTTGACCATCGTTCAGAGCCTCATCCAGTGCCTCGTCCTCCAGTTGCCAAAAAGCTACCTTAGTATACACTGGCCACCACCCACAGACCACTTTAAGAGACACCCGCAAATTAGAAGGTATGTTTGGAGCGTTGCGGGTAGTGGTTACGTTACTCCAGGGTCCGTACTCACTGCCAATGCGGGCTCTGATCTTAGCAGTAACATTGACGCTACCCCACGGGCAGTAGTAATTATACAGGTTGCATGTTGGTGAAAGATCGATACTAGCAGAGCCACATTCATGGGTGATGTACAACTGGTAGCCGTCGTGATACGTGTTCGTATCACTAAACATAATTCTAATGCGGTGGCTCGTGCCTCCGTCATAGATCAGCTGCGACACAGCGTCGTATGGCGCAAACATGTTAAAGTGTCCCAAGACACTGTAGTTATAGGACACCTCATGTCTTTCACAAGGATACCAGCCACACTCATAACCTGCATAATCATAGACATGATATACCTGGGTGTAAAGAGTGGCGCCAGTTGTGGTCACGCTTCCGTCCTCGACATAACCCCAGTAAGCACCATACTGTGGGTTCTGGCTGGAATACCCAAGGGTGTAGTTCTCATTGATCCACACCTTAGGTGTCTCCAAGCAAGGATGGTTCCAGTTGACGTTCCTATACATGGTGTTCTTAAACACAAGGTAGGTCTGTGTTGCGAGATTTCCTACCTCAATCAGAACCATTGCATAGCAGTCACTCTCTGTGTAGGAGTCATAGCCAGAAGCACTTTCCCGCTTGATCCTATACGGCCCGCTACTCTGGATTGCTTGGACGGCATCATATGCATCGATACGCCCCCAGCCATAGTAAGCATCATATCCAGCTTCTCCGAAGTCTGTTGCAAACTTCTCCATGAGGTTCTCGAGGTCACTTCTGGTGCAGTAATAGTGGCCTTGTTCATCATAGACCTCTTTATACAGTAGCGCTGCAACTCCTGCTGCATGCGGACATGCAAAGCTTGTTCCGGACCACCAATGGTAGTACGGCTCTTCATACCAGAGCGATAAGATATCGTCAGGGTCTGCCTCACCGTCGTCGTCCCCTCCGGGTGCTACCAAATCCGGCCTTCGACAAGAGTAACCTGCAACCTGGTCGTTGTTCATTGTTGCTCCGACAGACAATGCCCAGTAACCAGGGTACTCAGGCCAAGATCCACCGCTATTCCCGGAAGCGCAGCAGAGGAGCTTACCATTATTCAATGCAGTTCGAACTGCAGTCCCAAGCTCAAAGCTCTCGCTTGTGGTGCCAAGTGAAAGGTTCATGATACAATAACCCATTGCCTGGTAGATGGCGCTGGCAGTTTGAGAGCAAGATGTGCCAGCGTTGAAACTTCCAAAGTTGGTGTTCCAGGCTATTCCTGCCATATCCAGACCATTGTTTGTTTGTGCTCCAGCTATTCCGGCACATGCAAGACCATGGGCATAAATCCCAGTCTGGTAGCCAGTGAATTGGATATCTCGATGAGTGTGTATGCCCTGGTCTAATATTGCAATAGCCAAGCCGGTTTCAGTGACCAGATTCCATGCACCAATGGCATTGATACCATGAGAACTTAGCATATTCCATTGCAGTGGCAATCTAGGATCGTTGGGTGCATACTGGTACTTGATTGGGTAAGTTGGTTCAGCCCAAATGATCTCAGGGTTTTCCTTATGTCGGAGTCTAAGCTTCCTAACCTCGGGGTTCTTGTTGAGTTCTTTGCTTATCTCAGCAGGAGGAGCCTTTCCAAGATTATTCTCTTTGATGATCCTGTTCCACAGATTCATCTCTTCTTTGAGAGATTCTGGTGTCTTGCAGTGTTGGAGAAACTCCTTTGCTTGCTCCTTGGTTTTGAAATCCACTGTGATTATCCTTGTGAGATCTCCGATCCTGCATTCTTGACCAGCCAAGTCCATGATCACAGTATCCTCTGTTGTGAAGCCAGGATAGGTCTGGGCTATTTTTTCGGCTCCGGTTGTAGTGAATAAAAACTGCAATGTTGGTGATTTGAACCTCATATCCTCGATTCGCGCTTCCACTTCTCCTTTTGGGAACTCCACCAGGTCAGAAGTGACGAGTCGCACGATTACAGACTTGCCATCCCATACAGTATCAGCGGTGTTTTCTGCGTCCACTGGACTCGAGAAGCTAGCCCGTGCATTGCTGGACAAAAGCATGATGAGGGCTAACAGTATACCGATTAAGAAGAGTCGCTTTGTCATTTTTCCTTTCTCCTTTCCAAGTTCTAGAAAAACGGTTTATCATTTTGACCATCAATTCCGATTAACCACAACCTCCCATCCCCCCATGTGACTTTTGTGTAAAGAATCTGCTGTTCTGAATAAAAGACAGGATTGGCTCCATCGCTGGCAATGGGATGAGGATTTTCTCCGTTCTTGCCCATAATCCATAGTTCTGGCAGTTTTTTGTCTTCATCTACCACAAAGACAATCAGGGAACCAGAAGGAGATACCGCTGGATCCATGGCGAAACTCTTACGGAGGAAGGTTAGTCTCTTCTCCTCACCTATAGTAAGGTCATAGGAGTAAATTTCAGTCCAGACAGAGTCGGGAAATTTTTGATAGTATAATTCGTTTCCGTCTGGTGACCAGGCTGGATTGCGCGCCCACCGGACCAACCGTTGCTGATTTTTTCCATCAGGATCCATTATCCAGATACCCCCATTTGGTCCACCGGAAATGTCATAGGCGATCTTTTGTCCATCTAGGGACCAATCTGGATAAAAGCAACCTGCACGTTCTTCATCGGCGGCTAAAAAGATTGGTGTATCGCCATTAATGGTAGTTTTCCAGATAATCTTATTAATAGATAAGACTAACCACTTGCCATCAGGCGAAAAGTCTATTCCCACAACAGCCACTCCAAGAGCAAGTGGTTTCTCCTTTCCTTCGTTAACGTCATAAAGGTAAATTCCGGCTTTGAAAGGATCACCTGCTCCGTTGAAGTAATAGGCAAGGAGCGTGTCACCATCTTCCGACCAAAAAACTGCCATGTCAGAATACCTTTCACTTCGATACAGGGAATAATCCACCACCGGCAGCTTCTTTTCACATGAGGAGCCAAATAAGACTAAAATACCTATTAAGACCCACATGAACTTTCTTGTCACCTCCATCCTTTCTACTGGTTTTAGCAGAGGCGCCATGAATATCTCCTTAAATTGAGTTCAGTTCAGTTTCTTTCCACTACTTTGTTGTCCCAAGGAAAAACGAGACCCCGGCGAAGATATTAAAATAATGGCTTTTCTCATCGATCTTGTGGTATTGCTCTATGAATATGATTTTTGGGCCTATCCTAAGAGGGATATCAACCCCCCGAATCACCAAACCTTTAGTATAGATGACATTTAAGGGAATATCCACATAGACGAGCACCTTCTTAGTTAGTAGATAGTGAATTCCAAATCCGAAATACCAACCAAATTGTCCTTTTCCATAAGATTTATGGGTGTAAGTGGTATCAGGAGGATAATATGCCCAGTCTTCTATCCTTGGAATGTATAGCCCCATTCCTCCCTTTAGATAGGGGGAAATTTTGTTCTCCGGTCCCAAGACAAATTTTCCGAAGATGGTGACATTGGTCCAATTCCAGTCTGTAGAGTAGTAATAATGTTCCTCTGGATAGATTGACCTTGCCCAATCACCCTGAATGGAGTTGTGAACTACGGCCAGACCTACTGAGAGTGGTTTCAAGAAAAAATATTCCGCACTCACCCCGAATCCGTAATTGTTCTTGATCCCATCTTTAGAAGAAAAACCATCACCCATAGAATAGCACATACCACCCATTCCGCTGAGTACAAACTTACCCCGCAGGTCTGTCGCCCAAGTGTCTTCCCCCATCCATATAACCAAAAAACCGAACAAAAAGATTGATAGTTTCTTCATGGCAACCTCTTAAAAAGCGTTACAAGCTATTTTTGCATCACTATAGCATAACCCACCTCCTTTGTCAACGGCTAACTTTTCCTCCGTTTCCTCTCTTCTTGTCAAGCTCCGCCCCTTTGGGGGGAAGAGCCCTTATAGCCTTCGGGGCGGAGCTTGGTGGGGACGTGCGGGATGTTTACTTGAAAGGAGTTTGCATAGGAGGAAAGAAATGCATTGGCAAAATTCCATGTTTTATGTTCTCTTTTTCCGCCCCATCCCGCCTGTTGGTCTGCCGCCACAGGCGGGACAGGGCTTTCTCCTTTTCAGATAGGAAGGAGGAAAAAATCTACTTCTGCTCAACGCATAAAAATTCATAGCAAGGGGTATGCCAGAAAAGAAAAAAACCACCCACTTTTTGGTAAGTGGCTATCAATCAATAAGCTTGGTTTCTCTAAATGGACTCTCGGTAAGTGATCCCTCAGGAATAGGAGGAGAGAAGCTACGAAATCTCGTAATTGAAATGGTTAAAAAAGCAGAACAAATAGGAATAACTAAATGAAATAGTTAGGATTGGAAGGAATTACGAAATTTCGTAGTAGCGCTACGAATTTTCGTAGAGATTTAACTGGGGTAGGTTAAATTGTATCTCTCCATCTTGGAGAGAAGGGTGGTAAGTGGGATGTTCAGGATTTTTGCGGCCTTGACTTTTGCTCCACCGCTCTCCTCCAGCGCCTTCAAAATCAGCTTCTTCTCATATCGTCCCACATGATCATATAGAGACCAGCCTTCTTCTAACTTCTGAGGAAACTCATCCATAGAGAAAAACTTATGAGATAGGTTGGTTAATCCATTTCCTTCCTTTTTCAAACTGATCCACTTGATGATCTCATTCTCCAGCTCCCGCACATTGCCAGGCCAATTATAGCCTTCAAAAATCTTCAATATCTTAGAATGGAGGCTTGCGTGGTCTTCCACTTCTTTACCCGAATGCTTCTTCAAAAAATGATCCACCAAAAGAGGGATATCTCCTTTTCTTTTCCTTAACGGCGGTAAAACCAGCTTGATCACACTTAAACGGTAATACAAATCCTCTCTGAAATTCCCCGCTTGAACCTCTTTTTCCAAATCTTTGTTGCTGGCAACAATCACCCTGAAATCAACTTTTCTGGGCTTGGTATCGCCTAATCGGGTAATCTGTTTCTCCTCAATCGCTCCTAAAAGCTTCGCCTGAATGATAAGTGGCAAATCCGCTATTTCATTTAAGAATAGAGTCCCTCCCTTTGCCTCTTCGGTCAATCCCTTCTTATCCGTGCTGGCTCCAGTGAAAGCGCCCCTCTTGTAGCCAAATAGCTCACTCTCCACCAGATCCTTGGGAATTGCCGCACAGTTGACTGGAACAAAGGGCTTGTCTTTGTATCGACTCTCATAATGAATGGCGCGAGCTAACATATCTTTACCGGTTCCTGTTTCCCCTTCCAGAAGAATGGTATAAATTGAGTCCTTGATCTGCCTGGCTTTTTCAATTAAAGACAGCATCTCAGGACTCTGAGTGATTATGTCAGAAAAACACACCCTCTGGGGAAATGAAGAAGCTAATGGAGTGAAAGAAAGCCTTTTCTTCAGTTCAGAAACCTGTTTAAGCTCTTTTTCTTCGGATAATTCACGAAATATTTTCTCGGCTGAATTCAAAAAAAGAAGAGACCTCTCAGGCTCATGGTGCTCAGAGAGAAGATGACCCAAGGCTAAATTCACTACACCCTGATGATATACCGAGTCAAGCTCTTTGAATAAATCTTCCGCTCTGCCCAAAAACTTCAAGCGAGCAAAATACTCAAAGCAATTTGATCTTCCAGCCTCCAGATACGTCTTACCCAGTTCATACTTCGCCCCGATCTGTTCCAAGATGGAGATGGACTTCTCAAAGCTCTCCTTTGCCTTCTCTTTTTCCTTTTTGGCGGTATAAATTTGCCCTAAAGCTCGATGGATTGCTCCTATCTCGATCTTCTCTCCCAAAGATTCCGCCACCTTCAAAGCCTTCTCACAGGAAGATAAAGCTTCATCATACTCCCTTTCCGCAATCTGAACATCGGCTAAAAGCCGATAGGTTTGGCTGACAATATCACCAGCAGGAGCAATTTCCTCTCCTATCTTGATCCCATTCTTGCAATGATCTTTAGCCAAGAAATAATTCCCTTGCGCAAAAGCTAACTCCCCATAATACTCATAATAGATCGCCATCTCCCGCATGTAATTATTGTCATAAATAAGCTTTAATGCCTTCTCATAATATTTCTTGGATTGGGAAAAATCCCGCAAAAGATAAGCGAGATAGCCTAAAGAAAGATAGCAACAGCAGATGTTGATCAAATTACTATTCAATTTGTTCGATTCAAGGCTGAGCAAAAGATTTTCTTTTGCTTCTTTCCATTTACCAATTCGTAAATATATCCTTCCCAAATTTCCTGAAAAGCGGGCAATCCTTTTATCATCCTTCATCCGCTCACAGAAAGACAGACCCTCTTTGAGATATTCAATTGCTTTATCATATTCTGTTCTTACGAAATGAATGCGGGCGAGCTCATTGTAGCTCTCAATTATTCCCTCTTCATTTTTGATTATTCTATAAATAGCCTGGGCATCTCTTAATTCTAACTCTGATCTTTTTAAATCCCCCAAATCCGAATAAATGATTCCGCTAATGAACTGAACCCTGGCAAGCTTTTCATTGTCCGAAGAGTTTCTAAGGATTTCGAAAGCTTTCTTTGCCCTTCTCAAAGCCTCATCATAGTTACCTATTCCTTGAAGTGCTAAAGCGAATAAATAGTAAAGCTCTCCAGATTCATCAATGAATTTGCCAAACCCGCTCTGATTTTCTAAATCTCTCAGTTCAGCTAAAGCTTGTTTGAACTCTTTGTGTTGAATCAGAGATTCTATCGAAGAGAGTTTTTGACTTACTACACTGGAATTATTTTTGAAACTTTCTTTCACTTTTATCCAAAAAATCAAGTTTTGCAGGAGAATTCGATCTCTGGTTTGTTAACTCATCTAAATTCCTGGAATTCTCCATATTGAATTGAAATTTGAACACAAGACAAACATCGGGTCCAATAACGACGAGAATAAGATCCAGACTCTGATCATCATTTTGTTTTGGAGCTTTTTCTACATGTTCCCACGGATCTGCTTTGACCCGATACTTGTACTTAGGATTAAGCGCCCCGTAGCTTGCTGATGTGAAGATCAAAAGTAAAGCAACACAAAGAACTGCACAGGTAATTTTCTTTCCTATGGATTTCGCTTCGCTCAATTTCATTTTAATTTCGCCTCCTGAAATTTTATAGGTCAACCCCGCCGATGGCGGGGTTGACAAATCTTTTCTGTACAGTATAAAAATAAGTCTAAAAGCTTTTTTGTCAAGAAAAAAATTCCATTTTTTTGTAAGTTGCGGGCACAATGTATCCTGATTGAGACTCATGGAGCTGATGAGTGAGTGAAGTATTTAAAACACCGCTACAATGGATTGCTACACTCTTGGTTGCGCTCCAGAAAAGGGAAAGGCTATCCCTCTGGCTCTATCAAAATTGCCAGAACCGGATAGCCTTTCGAAAGGAGGTGCTGGTGCTTATTCGCAAGGGTGATTGACTAATGACCTCGACCACCCGACATACCGCCTGGAGCGATCTTCTCCTCCAGTACCTCAACCTCCAACACCAATTCCTTCAGTTCCATCTGCCTCACCTCCTTTGATAGTAAAAAAATCGAAAACGTTATTTTCAATTAGTCAAACCGACATCGAAAATCAATGCCAGAAAGTCCTCTCCTCCTAATCTCCAAGAGAGTTAATTAGATGCCTTTCCTGTAAGAAAATCTTATATACCCTCAATATCAAATATCAATATTCAAATCTGTCTTGTCAAGAGATTTGTATAGATTTCGCTCAGATTTAGCTAAATTAGTGCAAAATTAGAGTAGAAACAGGTAAAATTACCTATAATATTCTCCTGCTAATCACATTTGCTAGATTTAAAGAGGGGAACTTTACATGAGTTTGGTCTCTTGCCCAAGACTCAGATTTCGATCTTTAATTCTATTTTGGATTAGCAATAAAGATTTCAGGTCTCTTATCAGAATTTTCCCACATAGATGGCGGCAAGACCCAATAGCATATCCGCCTTAAGGAGATTGCTCAGGCGGTGCAGATTTGAAGAGGATGGATTATGCCACATGGACCAGACCACATACACTATGACCAGATCCACTCCCAGGATTACCAGAACCAGATATAGGACAGAGAAGATGTGAAAAATGTAAGGGAATACGGTCAGAACTATCAGAAGAGAGAAAACCAGGGAACAAAAGCTCAAAGAAAACTTTACCCCTAATCTGATAGGTAAAGTGGAAGCACCAGAAAAGGTATCTCCCTTCAAATCCTCTACATCCTTTAAAACCTCTCGACCCAAATGAAAAAATAATGCAAAGGCGGCGGGGATCAAAGAGATCCTGAAGTCCCTGGTGGCAATACCTCCGTAGAAAAAAGCTAAGGCAGAGACTAAGCTTACTGTAAGATTTCCCAAAAGAAGTTTTCTTTTGAAATGAGAACTATAAACTATCAAAAGTCCACAAGCTGCAAAAGCCACAAGAACGCTTAGAGGTTTCACCCAGAAACTCAAAAGGATTCCAAGCAGGAAAAGAGAAATTGAAAAGCGAAGAGCGGAAAAAGGAGAAAGTTCACCTTTGGGAAGAGGGCGATCAGGTTTATTGATTCGATCTATTTCCAGATCAAAGAAATCATTGATTGAGTTTCCACCTGCCGAGATAAAAAAAGCAGAAAGGCAGGCGAAAAAGACCTTTCCCCACGATTCTATTTCTCCCGATACTGCGGTTCCAACTAAAACCGATATGGCAGTAATCAGATTATTCTGGGGACGGGTAAGCTTCAGATAGCTGAGAATTTTTCCCATTTATTTGACCCTCTTTCCACACAAGACCGAACAAGGATGGGCGACCATTTTAACAATCGCACGGGGGCGGCAAGTGTCGTCTACCTCGGTCTGATCATCAAAAGAAAATACCAGAATTGAATACGGGCTTCAATTATTATCGCCACCAATCATATGATGGGAGATACTATGGCAAACGAATTAAACAAATTGACATAATCACCCTCCCTTTCACCCCCTCCCATTAAGGGAGGGGGAATTTATGAAGTTCCCTCTCCCCTTGTGGGAGATTCGTATGAATGCTTCGCAGGGTCAGGGTGAGGGAGATGTAAACTTATTCTTCGTTTTTGTATTAAAATGTCACCTTATGATTTCCATCAAAATCTGTTCACCACTCCAAAATGGATCTTGCCCTGGCTGAAGCTGTCACCCTCTCCCAAACCATAATCGATTCCCAATAGTCCTGCCTTAGAATCTATCCGCAAACCAAAACCATAACCTAATTTTTTGCCAGAAACTTTTGTCAAGGTTTTATCGAGCTCAGATAAGACCTTTCGCTGGAAGTAGCCATAGTCACCGAAGAGGAAAAATCTCGAATTCCGATCCAAAAGAAAACGATATTCCAAGCTGGTCCATGCTATTTGAGTTCCGAAAAACTCCTCTTCCCGATAGCCCCTGATAGTATTTATTCCTCCCAATTTGAATTGGTCAGAGATGGGAACCTGATCCTCATCTGTGTTTAAACCCTTAAGATGCAATCCGACAAGGAATGTCTGTTTTTTCAAAGTGGGGATGAAATGATTTAAGTCAAAGGAAAAGTTAATCAAGTATGTTTTATGTTTTTCAGGGATGAAAAAAGATGTGGGGTAGTTTTTCTTTTGAGCATAGCTAATCTCTGTCTGATAGAGAAGACCTTTTCTGGGATTATCTGTTTGATCCAGAAGGTCAACCGAAAAGATGATCCCCATTCTGTATTTTCTGCTATCTGGAAGATAGGTCTTTCCCGCCGAACCGGGAACAACCTTTTCCCATCCTCCTTCCACTCCCCAGGAGACTTTGCTCGTCGAATTAAACAGAAGTTTGGCAGAAAAGGAGAGTTGAAGAAAGGTGGAGTCATAATCCTGTTGGCTCAGTTTCAACTCCAAAGTAGGGGGAAAGCCAAACACCCAGGGCTCCCGGTAAAGAAAGAAGAACCGGGAGGAGTGAGGATCCTTTCTGGACCAGCTCCACTCCACCCTTCTTCCCGTGCCAAAGATATTGTCAAAAACCAAATCCACACTGCCGAAAAGATTCCCCTTTCGATCGCCCACCGAAGGCGCATAACCTAACATTCCACTGAAGGTGTTATTTCTACCTTCCACCAGGGAGATTTTCAATATGCCCTCTTCAGGATTATCTTTTGCCAGAAGCTCTGCTTCCTCCACGTCTTTTATGTATGAAAGTCGCTTGATTCTCTTCAGGCTTGTGTTCAGACGGCTCTGGGAAAAAAAGCCAAAAATGCCTGTTCCCAACTCCCTCAAGATCACCGACCTTTTGGTGGTTTTCAAGCCCTCCAGTTGGACTTCCCTTACCATCACCCGGGGACCTTCCTCCACCAGAAAGGAAAACGAAAGCCCTCCCACCTCTGAAATCTTGAAATGAGAAGGCGAAATCTGGCAGTAGGGAAACCCGTTTTCTTCATATAAGGTCAAAATTTTGTCTATGCCCCTTTCTAACAAGTTCACGCTGTAAGGAGAATTAGGTTTCAGTTTGATTTCAGATAAAAGCTCTTCTGTGTCGAAAAATTTGTTTCCCTCAACTCTAATACCATCAGAAATCCATACCCTATCAAGCTGGTTAAATCCCCCCTCTGCAGAAGAGGGAAGGCTCAAAAAGCAAGGAAGACAAGTAAATAAAATCGTCAAGAAATACTTCAAGGGTTTCTGAAAAACAGCAACATTTTTGCGGACAGAAATGCCCGCCCTACCAGACAACGACGGATTACCCCACGTAGGCGAGGCTCCCAGCCCCGCGAAACTTGCCTTTTCAGAGTTCTCCTTTATTATTTGCTTTGACATTTTTCTTAAGTTCTCTTTCGAACCTCTAAAATCAGCAAAAAAATCTCCACGATGTAAAAGATAACAACACAGCTACAAATCTCAACCTCTCGTTTAGAGGTAACCTCTTTCCCTATCTCCCCCCGCCTTTGGCGGGGGGTGAGGTAAAAAACAGGTTACTAAAGGGAGCATATAATTGTTTACATCCCCCCCCCCTTAGAAAAAGGGGGAAGGGAGGATTTGAAACTTGGACCTTTCCCTAAATCCCCCTTTACTAAAGGGGGATGCGTATGCATTCATACGAATTTCAAGTCAAGCCCAAAACAGGTGGGGGGGAAAAATCAATGCGAAGCATTCATACGAATAATAAAATGTAAACTGTTTCCTGCTCCTCTTAGTAAATATTCGTTCATCATGCAGAAAACGCTACAAACACTTAGACACACAACCTGTTTTCGGGCTTTACTCTTATTTTTTCGTGCCTGTCGGGTCCCCAGACCCGACAGGGAACCGTGAGCTTTCCGCCAGGTCAGGGACCTGGCGGGCACCAGAGAGTTCTCTTTTATTCTCTTTGACATTTTCTTTGATTCTCTTTTTGTAACTGAAGGAAAAAATGCTTCAGCCAGCCATTCTGATTTTATTCTTGTCTTAAAAGAAAGCCTTCAACTCCATCCTCGCCGTATGTTTAGCTTTTTTATCCGGCACCGACTCTCCGGAATAGACCACAGAAGTGGTGAGATATTTATTCAATTTATAGTCAAAAAACAATCGCCACCTGTAGTTTTCTCCTCTTTTTTTCCCTTCACTCAGAGCATAGGGCAGGCTTTTTTTCTCTGGAGCGGACCACAGATGGGTCCACTGAAATTGGGCTTTTAACCTTCCTTGTGATAAAAGTGACCATAAAAGCTCAGGAGATATGGAAAAAAACTCTGCTTTGGTGCTTTGAATTTGCTCCTCGCTCTTTTTGTATTCTGTGGAGAGTTTAAGTTCCAGCGCTTGTGCTTGCCTTCTGGTAAAGCCAACTGCCAAGCTTTTGCCCTTAATGAAATTTTTGGGTTCTCCTCCCCACTCACTTTTGATCTTTTCCTTTCCTATTTGAGACTCAAAAGAATGCTTGGAAGAAAGATAAAATTTTAAAAGAAGCTGTTGTTTGAACTTTGTTTCCAGTCTTCTTCCGCTGGAGACCAGGTTATCCTCATCTTCAGTCTTTTCCCATCTGAATCGGAAATTAAGCGGCCTGGATGCAGGCAGAAGATAGAGATCATGTCTGATGGTGATCCTCTGGGAGAGGATGCTTTCATCAGATAGTTGGGTCAAAGGATACAGAAAATAAAAGCCTAATGCTTTTTCATCTACAAATCTGCCTCGAAGATTGATGAAGGAGTCGGTGGAAAAGATCTTTCCCACCCGCGCCCAGAAGGATTTTCCCTTCCCCCGGGATGAGACCTTATGAGGCGAAAAGATCATCCGCATGCTTTTGTTTAAATCCAAAGACGGGAGTGTCTCTCCTATCCACTCCGATAACCGGATAAAGTTCCCCTCCGGATGCGGAACATACTCCCCATCTTCGAAAACGTAATCGCCCCTACCCTCTTCCACCTCCAGATAGGTATCCACCCTCCGGGCGGAGTGAATTTGGTTTTGAGAATGATAAAATTTCAGATTTAAAAGCTGGCTGGGGGGATAGAAGTCTATGCGGGAAACCAGCAGATCTTGCTTGCTTTCCTCAGTCGAACTATGCCGGTATTTTTTTATCCTTCGAGCAAACTCTAAATCAGAGGAAAGCATACCTCGGAAGTCTCTCACGGAGAGCAGATTGCGCCAGGTATAGGAAATGGACTTATTCGGTTCTCCTTCTCTGAATCCGTCATCCTCCCGATAAGATAGTTGGGTGCTGGTTTTGACCACATTAGACAACTTCAACCGCACCGTTCCACCAAGCTGATTGAAATTGTCCTTCTGATCTATTGCCCCGGATACAGAAGAGCTTCTCCTCTCCTGCTCCCAGGTGAAGGTGGTGGAGAGCCTTTTGAAGTTGTTATTCAAAACCACCAGATTTCTTGTCCACTCGCCATCCTCTTTTAGATTCTCCGGGGTGATCTTTTGGCTTTTTATCTTTTCGCTTTTCCCTTTTGCGGAGATCCAGCTTACAGGAGAAATCTCCGCGCCTAAACTTCTCCTTTGGGAGGTGAAACTCCCCTCCTTCTTCAGTTTTCCATAATCTAAATCTAGGAGGAACGACTCCCAAGGTGCGATTATTCCGCTGAATTGATGAGTTTTTTCATCTGCATGGATGTCTTGTTGTGGAAGACCCCATCTTCTCTCCTTTTCCACAATGTCCCCTCGACCGAAAGGGGCAAAATCTTTCCTGAGCAATCTATATTCGCCCTTAAGTTCCAACCTATGAAAATTAGATTTTAAGAATTGAAAGTCGGCATTCTGATAAACCGATTTAAGAGAAATCGCATCACCCCAAATGTGCTGGTTATCCTCAGAAGAGAAGGTATTTTTATCTTTTTTACTTTTTGCCCATTCTATCTCAGTTTTCAAAGCACTTACGGGGAAGAGGGATAAACTCAAATCGAAAAGAGAATGGCTTTCAGGCAGAGGCAAAAGCACCACGGGCAGAAAATCTCCATTGCCCGGATAAACATATTGATAAATTCCCCCGCCTTTGTATTGGTAACTTCCTTCTTTCTCTCCCACCCAGGAAAATGAAACCTTATAGGAGCCTGAGTCGCTCCCCACATATTGATAATATGGGTTTCCTGAAGAATCGTAGGCTAACTCGTAGTCTCCTTCTCCTTTTCCTACAAAGGTTGCGCCATCTTTTGAAGCCAAAAGTCTATCATTGCCCGCCTGACTAAGAATATATTTGTCTTCTGAGGATAAGGAAAAAGAAGAGGGATGGCTCCGGTTATCGTTTTCAAATATTCCCGAAGCTTTAAGTTCTGCCTTTCCGCCCAGAAAGTTGGTTATCAAATTACCGCTGTAAAAATCTCTTTGGTAATTCTCCACTGAGTATTCAAAATCCACGGTTATGCGCGAATCTGAGGTGATCAATCTTTTGGGAGTAAATTGAATGGTTCCCCGGTTATAATCAATGGTATAATCGTTATTCGATCCGCGTTGCATCTCTTCTCCGTCCACCCACACTCGTTCAGTTCCCGGCAAAATCATTATGTTCGTCTCTCCAGTTTTACCCTTTAGCTGATAAGGACCCTGTTTTCTCTCCTCGCCCAAGAACTTGTTGGTGAAATACTCCCCTCTGGATGAAGCCAAGGCGAAAGAAACAGAATTTTCCCCGGCTGTGGCTTCTGCCATGATCCCTTTAAGTTTTTTTTCATAGAAGGACAACTCAGATCCTGAAGGCTTAAGATAATAATCTCCCAACGTGCCGGAGAAGTTGGGGGATTTAACTAAAATCTGAACTTTATCCAACTCCTCCAATCTTTTGGTGGTTCCATCCGGGGTGGCTGGCATGTTCTGATCGGAAAGCTGAAGCGAAATCTCCAGATTTTGGGTAGCCTTTCCCTTTGCCGAAAGCCACAAACCCTGTTTCAGCGAAAGATCCTGGAGAGAGCCAACTTCGAGTGAAAAGGTTTTGCTTCCAGAGAGAACCAAATCTGAAGAGCTTTTCCTGGGGAGAAAACTCCACCCCCTGTTTCTCAACCCGGTTGCGCCTTTTTCTCTGGATAAACTAAACTCGGCCTTTTGATTCTGACCACCCCGATATACCAGCTCCCGGTGAGAATATTTTCTTCTCAAGTTGAGATTAAGCTTTTCATATTTTATCTGAAGAGTGTCATCAGGAGAAAGAGGGACAGAGAAGGCGATCAGTCCATGATTATAGTCAAGTGAATAATCGTGATCCTGGTTGAGTAGAAGACCGTTTTTCTTAATTCTCTCCGTCCCTTCCAAGACGAAGTAATCCTTAAGCTGATAAGGACCAGGAGTTCCATTGCCTACAAGATAAGTTACGATTTCAGTGGTAAGATTCGACTCTTCGGCAACCTGAGCAAGGCAAGGATTTGCCAAAAGCAACAAAAAGACAAAAGTCAACAAAGACCGCAGGATCTTTTCGACTTGTGCTTTGGGCAAAAGCTTATGTGGAAACCTTTTTTGCTGGTGATCAGATCTTTGCAGATGGCACCATGAGGGTAAAATGGTAGAGCGAAGAAAAAAGCTTTCATATCCCAAATTTTGGTTTCTTATTTTCACAGGAATTTTCGTTATTCAGCAACCATAGCGTAGGCAAGCCTTTACGGCTTGCCAGCCAAGCCATTAAGGCTTGGCTACGCTAACAAATAATGTAGTTAAAATCAACGATATACCCATAAGACAGAACGGAATGATGAAACTGCGAAAGCCAGAAAACTCCAAAATTCAAAAGTCTTGTTTTCATTCCAAACTTTTATCTGAGAAGTTCGAAAACCAAAATTCGATTGTTTCCGGAATCTACAACCAAAAGCCTGCTCTCTCCTTCTAACTTAAGGTCAGTAGGTCTGAACAAATTCAACATTCCTTGTCCTGAGTTTCCATATTCTAATATCAGCTTTCCATCCGGATCGAAAACGACCACGCTGTTTCTGTCGGTATTAGCCACATAAATAAGCTGATCTTGACCAACTGTTACTCCGTTAGGGTTCCTTAAGATTTTCTCTCCAAAACTTTTTAGGAAATTTCCAAAGGCATCGAAAACAACCACCCGATCGTTCTGTGAGTCTGCTACATAAACATCTCCATCCTGACTTACGAAAATTCCCTTTGGATCACGCAAGCCTCCCTCTACACTTCCGAAACCTCCTATGGTTCTCTCATATTCGAAGAAACTGTTCAATTTGATGAGAAAGTCCCCTTCGATATCGGACACAAGTATTTCACCGGAGGAGGTGATTGCTATCCCCTCCGGCAAGCCGAATCCTGAAGGATTTTCTTCTTCTTCGATTTCGATGATGGAGACGAAGTTAAGGTTATGATCGAATCTCTGTATTCGTTTGTTCTGGGCATCCACCACGTAAACATTCAGCCCATTATCTGTGGCGACATAGGTGGGGCGATTGAACTCTCCTGTTTCCCATCCAAAGCCCCCGGTCTCCGCAAGAAACCTTCCCTCTCTATCACACTTGAGCACCCGATCGTTACCGGTGTCGGTAATAAATATGTTTCCCAGAAGATCGACGGCGATCCCGGTGGGAAGATAAAGAGAGGAGGAGCCCAGTTTGGTCTCTCCGATGATCCCCACCGGCTTGAGACCTTTCACCAAACCCGGAGAAACGAATTGCTTTTGTCCAGTGTTTTTTTTCACTCCGTAAGCGGCGCAGGCAAAACAAAGAAGAAGGATAATGGGGAAAAACTTACGGTTTTTCAATATTTAAAAACCCTTCTCGTCTGAAGGTTGGTTCAGGGTGCCCTCACCACGAACCAGAAAGGTTGCTCTTTTCAGCAGAGCCCGATAAATCGGGCAACTACATTGAGCTATTTTCTACCTCACCCCGTCCCCCATCTCCACAAAAGTGGACAGGGAAAAACAGAGGGTGAGGTTTTATAAATGGAATTGCACAAAATATGGGACTGTTGAAAAAAATGTCTGATGGCGTTCGATTGGAAAAAAAGTTATTGTAGGGACAGCCCTTTCCGCCAGAGGCGGATCCGCCTTCGGCGGGATGGCTGTCCGCATTGAAGTCAGGACAGGGACAAGCCCTGTCTCTACGTAATACCTTCTTGGCAAAACAAGTTTTTCAATAAGCCCATATTCCACACAAGTTGAAGGAAACATATGAAATGAGAAAATCTAAAATCGGATTCTTAATTGGTGCCACTCAGAGGATATAAGATTTTTTCCGATTGCAAGTTTTACTTTCACCATCTTCGGGAGATGTAGAGCATAACCGTGGGATTATGGCCGAGTGGATTGGCTTTGAGGTCGAATTTTATATGAGAGAATTCAAGGCTTTTCTTGCGATTGTAAGTCCGCACCGTCTTCATGGCATCCACCACCGAGACTATTCGGTTCATCATGGAAAGCCCCACCAGATACAGAGCTTTTCGGGATGCGTTTTTGCTCCGATTCTTAAGATCTCTATAGTAATATCTGGACTCCCGACTGTCCCATTCCCAGTTCCAATTGTACTCCAGATAAGGTTGTTTCTCTTCTCGATGATACAATGGCGCAAACTGGTTATACTGATCCCGGCTGTCGTAAAAAGCCAACTCATCGAAAAAATCATCTGACTTTCCATCTAAATTTACCTTCGCATGTTCTGCCGCATAAACCTTATAATCTTTTTTAAGCCACGCCCCATAAGTTCTAAAACCAAAAAATCCCACCCATAGGGAAGCCTCGGAGAAGATAAAAATTTTGCCCTTGGTTTTGGAGCCTCCGTAGATTTCTCCAGCACCGGGCAAAAGAAGCGAAAGCATGACGGCTTTGGTCACCGATTTTAAACCCTCCTTTTTCACCCCGAACTCTCCTGGCATCTGGAAAAAATCATCCGATTCCTCAGATACATAATACCGGGGGGAGAAATCCTTTTCCTCTAGATTATAAAATAAAGATCCATACTCTTGAGGACACAATATCTTCCTGGACGAAGGGCTAAAGCTCACCAGGCTCCTCATCGCCGTGTCGCTTTCAGCAAAAGAGATACCAGAGAAGATAAGAAAAAGTAAACAGGTGAAAACTGTTCTTCTCATTTCAAATCCTTTGATTCAGTTTTTGCCATACTATCATTATTTTAAAACTGCATGCTTACCGACAGTCGGGGAATAATTTCCTGATCCCTTTCAACCAGTCTCATTTTAAATTCTATCTGGCTGAACCTTTCTCCCTTCTTGTTGTATTTTTTCACCGCAATGGAGGCGTCGAAGGCAGAGAGTATGTGATTGGCTAACGAGAACATGGCGGAATACTTGGCCTTATTCAGCCAATCGTTGGAGATAGCGCGCATATTCCTGTAGTCGTCCCATTTCGGGCTGGGTAGAACGGAGCCATCATAATCCTCCCACCCCCATCTGAACTGTTCGTATTTGCCTATCATTTCATAATACTGTTGGGTTTTCTTATCCGGCAGATGATGTGAAAAATATTCCCACTCCTGCTTCTCATTATTCCAGTATGGGAAAGTGTCGCAGACGATCTCATAGGGGTATTCCTTTTCGTACACAGTTTCCCACAACCACTGCTTATAATCATCCTCAAACCAGGTGGTGTCTGCAAAAGCTTGATATTCCTTCTCTCTATCCTTCCCTTTGCCGTGATAGTTAAAATATAGAGCCCATAAAGTAACGTCCAGTCCGAAAAAGAGTGCCGCCTTTATTTTTGAGCCGGCGTAGAATTCTCCTGAGCCGGGAACGATCAAAGAGTAAACAAAAGCCTTCTTCACTGATTTCCCCTTAAAGCCATATACGTCCGTGATCGCTTCTGTTTTCATCGAATCGCTCTGATAGGCAAACAAGGAGGCGTGGGTTAATCTGAATATCTTTTGGGATTGTTCAAAGTCACCTTGGGCAAAAGTGTTCTGAAAGGAGGATGGTTGATCTTTGTTCTCAATCAGAGTGCTTCCGTTGCCCAAAGAAAATAGAACCAACACAAACAACAGAAAAGATCCAACTGTTTGAAGACATCTTATTCTCATCTTTCCCTCCTTAAAAAAGCTGTCAGCGGATTCAACGAATTCAATCCGCTTAATCCGTTGACCCTTCATCCGTTTCATCCGTTGACCTATTTAACTATCGCCATTTTAAAAAACACCACCTGACTTTTATTTTCTGATTTCGCCTCCACCCTGCACAGATACACTCCGCTGGCAAATTTGGAAGAGTCCCATAGGCGCTCATTATGCGTCTGTCCTACGCCGGGACCGGGGAAATCATCCACCAGCATTCCGGAAAGGTCATAAATCCTTATGTTTACTTCCGCATCCTCTTTTAAGAAATATCTGATCTTAGTTTGACTTTTGGCTGGATTGGGATAATTAAATGCCATGCTTGCCGGCAACAGGTCTCCTGCCGGCGGTTCCGGTTGAAGGGTATCCTTGGGAAAATAATTGGTGTGCCCGGCATCATAGCCAAACATGACCCAGGGAAAGTTTTCTTCCTTATACTCTCCCGGCAGTTCCCAGGCATAGATGAAGCCATCGTCGCTGGCAACCAAAAGCTCTGGGTTTATATCCTTATCCAGATTCATCAAAATGGGGGATGAAGTTACCGCTCCACCAACAGGCAGAGGGAATCCGTCTACCATCCTTCCATCCTTGTTGTAAGCCAAAATCTGTTTATTCTTGGTCCCGACGATTATATCTGGGTAACCATCTCCGTCCACGTCGCCTAAGATCGGGGAAGAAACTATTAAATCAGTAAGCCCTCCTGGGTGGCTTATTGTAACAGGAAAGTTGCTGACCGGAGTGCCGTTGAAATTGTAGGCAAGGATTTTGTCGCTTGAGGTCAGGATTATCTCCAGATATCCATCTTTGTCTATATCGCCCAACACGGGCAAGCATCTCAGTCTCTCGTTTGTCAGCACTGGGAACCCAAACGAAGGGTCCAGATTCCGATCGAATGCGTAAATTGTTCCACTTGAACAAGGCAACACTACCTCCGGATCACCGTCCCTATCAATATCTCCCGCTACTGGCGATGAAAAAGCGTCTCCACACACGTTCTCGCAATACCGACCCATGTGGGGATACATAGTGTATTTACAGATGTAAGTCACCAAAGGACGTCTCGTTAATATGAAGTTGGTGCTATAGTCATCTGTTCCGGCCATACCTTCAACGTTTCCGTTAATCCCCCCCGAGTAGATTATCTCTCCGGCATAGGAAATCACAGATGCACGAGAATGATGAGGGGGAATCGCAACGTTAATGACTATTTCCAGGTCTGCCTCAACAGAGTCGAAATTACAGATAACAGGAGCCATTGAGACTCTGTCCCCAAGTGACACTGGGAATCCTTCCACGACGTCTGCTCGTCCATCCAGATCCCGATCGTAAGAATGCCAGGCATAAACTCTGCCGTCCACGGTTGTGGCTACCACCTCCATTGTATCGTCACCATCCAGATCGCCCAGCGATGGGGGACCAAAGAAGGCGGAATCGTTCTCAGCAAATATAGCCAATGGCAGACGAACCAAAGTAGAGTCGAACTGCATTATCTCTACTGAATCTGAATGAGGAATCACGCTGGCGCCTCCAGGATCCCAGGCATGTATGAATCTGCCAGAGGAAACAAAGGTCTGCAGGCCTCCCTTGACAGAAACCAACGAGCTAACATCTGTCTCTGGAATGAACTTCTGAGGGAAGCCGAATTGAGACCAACCTTGTGAAATGTCTAAAGTCATCAAGGTGTCGGAGAGGCTGATATCGGTGATCTGGATATGGGTGTTGGATTTGTTTCTACTTTCTGAAGAGGGAAAAGAAGAAGGGGTGAGCTCGGTGTTGTTACCCTTATAGAACATGTCCTCTTTTCGTCCAAATCCGGTATAATAATTCCCACCAAAATCTATAATTCCATCCGCCTCCACAATGGAGAGAAAGCGTCTATCCTTATCCCATTGGAGATCATTGTCCCAGAAATTATTAAGTCCATCGCCATTATAGTCTAAATAAGCCACTCCTTCATCCACGTGCCAGATTAAAATTCCCGAACCGGGCAGGAGCCAATCATATTCCCGGTTATAGTTTCGATCCCAATCCACCGGACCTAAGATCACGTTGGTAGCGCTGTCTGCCCGAAGACCGCTGAAATGATCACCATCCAGATCCACCTGACGATTCTCTAAGAGAAAATACTCCTCCGGGCTTATGGGTATCTTGATCAGTTGAAGTTGATCGGTCAACATCTCTGCAGCGAAAAGTCCTATGTTCTCTTGGCTTGTAATCTTGATCGGCTCAACAAAGCCCAGATACGCTCTGCTCCAGGCACAGGGATAAACCGGCAACACCCCGGACACGTAAACCCCATATCCCACATCCACCCCCACATTTTGAGCATTGTTATCCATCAGGGCAAAGTCCCCCACCTGGGTCATGAAGGTTTGGGAGTTATATAGATCCACCAGACCTAACTGATGTCCGAACTCATGAGCGAATACCGCATTCAAGGCGGTGACCCGATTGTCCTGAGAACGGGTCTCCGGCACAAAAATCCCTTCGGTTATGGGAAAGGTGCCGTCATTTACCCATACTGTATCACCTAACATGATGAAGCCGCTGAAAAGATCACCCGGGGTGGGATTCACCAGCTCCCCCAGATCGCTTTGTAAGTCTGCGCCAGCATGAAAGATTACAAAGCAATCATACTGGGAGAAATCTATATGATAAATTTGTGGGTCCCCATGAATGGATAAAGAGTCAGCCAGATTGAAACTGTCATGGAAGAACTGTCTTAACATCTCTACTTTGCCAGAGAGGGATGAGTCTGGAGCCCCGTAGTAAGCCATCGAATCAGGCAATCGGTAGGCTAAGCTTTCGCTTTTTGGGAAAATCTCTCCTTCCAGAGACAGCCGACCCTTTGAGATAGTCCACCAATAATTATGCAAAGCTAAAAGATGTTTTTTGAAATATAAGGTGTCGTGGGGAGACGGATCTATGGTATGACCTTCTTGTTGGAGAAATTCATCTTGACTTCTCATATCAAAAAGACCGTTGCCTGTGGTTCGGGGATCGTCTGAAATCTCCTCTTGAAACTCAACCCTGATTCCCAGTATTTTTAGGGTTTTGGTTTGCGAAAGGACTAACTTAGACAGACGAGGAAGAGAATAAGGGGTTTCTCTTTCCAGCCCCAGCAAATTTTTGCGCGACACATCGCTTTTGAAGCCCAGATTATCCTTATACGAAAGCGACTTTTCACTCAAGCTTGGAGACTTTTTGTCCTCAATTTTCAAAATCTTCTCCGAGCCTGCCCAGGTTAAGCTGGTCAAGAATAAAAGCAAGACACCTGCTAAAGCTACACCTCTCAAAAGGTTCAAAACACTCCTCATTTTAAGAATAAACAACTGCTATCTGGCAACTGCATACTGCCAACTGCCAACTTAAAACCTTCCGGTCATGGAGAACCGCATGGTGTTGGCTAAGGCTAAATCCTTGGAGGAGGGGATGTAGGCGAAATCGAAGCGGAAAAGACCGTATTGTAGTCCGGCACCGAAGGTGGCGGTCTTTATATCTCCTGCCTGATCGTAGATATAGCCAGTTCTTAAGGAAACATAGGTTCCATACCGGTACTCTATTCCCATATTTTCTATAGCTTCCTTTATCTCGGTGCTTAAGGGATCATCCAAACCTACCAACTCCTTATTCACTTCAAACGTGGCAGTCAGACGATTGAAAGGGGTGTCCACAATTCGGTAAGCCAGACCAACTGCCAGATTGCGGGGTAGTGGATCGGATTGGTTTAAGTCAATATAAGCAATGTTCGGACCCAGGTTGGTTAAAGCGGTTCCCAAGGTGAGTCTTTTTATGAAGGTCTTATATAAAAGTCCGGCATCTAAAGCAAAAGATGATCCCGATCCTTTTCCCTTCTCCAGTCCTGCTCCTTGATCAGCCAGATGGCTATAAATTATCTTGGCGGAAAGACCGGTGGCTAAACTGGGGCTAAGTCGGGTGCCATAGGAGAAGGCGAAAGCCATCTCAAAGCTGTCAAACTCACCTTTTATCCCTCCAAATTCATCAGTGCGGACGTTTCTTCCCAGGGATAGGTATGTGAGGTTTGCTCCCACGGTTCCCCACCCCTCCATGTGTTGGACATAGGAAAGATAATCATAGTATAGATCTGAAGCCAGCTCAGGCAGCCAGTTGGCATGCATGAAGGTTATCTCCTTTTTGGCATGAGCATATATCACCACCTTCTGTGAAGTGGCGAACCATAGCTCCCCATCCTTGTAGATGATCTTTTTAGTCTTCGACCTCTCCAGTCCAGCATGATAATATCTTCCCCAGCTTTCTCCATCCCATCTTATGGTTCCATACTGTGTTCCCACGAAGAGTTTATCTTTTCCCGCCCTGGCTAAGGAGAGGATTGAGCTTCCGGTAGCATTATGATATACATATATCTTTTCTCCCGGCTCAAGTTTTCCACTGGAATCCAAGTGATTGTAATCTATGATCATCTGAGTAAGTCTTGAGATCTTATCCTCATCCTCAGATTTCAAGAAATTTTGCGCCGCTTTTCTGGCATCGTCCCCTTCCACCGCAGTGTATACCCCATATCCATAGATGAACCATTGATCTTCAGTATATCTTTTCAGACCTCGATCGGTCCCCACCCACAGATTCCGCCGATCGTCTACGGTTAAAGCGGTGATCTGTCCATTCAGACCCAGCTCAAAGGGAAGGTTAACGGTTTGACCTGTGGCCACCGCAGTATCTGTAAGGGCATTATAAGCTTTGACCCTTTCTATGGCTTGAAGAATGATCTTTTCATTTTCACTTCCCACAAATTTTCTGATCACCTTTTCTAAGTTGTCGCCGATTTTGAATGTATACCTCTCATGAGGTTGCCAAACCCCTCCATCCAATTTGAAAAGTTTCGTCCTGGTGGCGGTCCAGATCTCCCGCTCCCCCCGGTTGGCGAAGTCAATCACCTGCATGTCCTTGACCTCGTTTCCCAAAGGAACCTTAGTCCACTTGGATCCATCGAATTTGACTGTGCCCCGGTCTGTCCCCACCCACACATATCGCTTGGAGAGGGGCAAGATGGCGGTTATGTGGTTTGAGGGGAGCCCATCTTCCACAGAATACCTCTTCCACCTCTTTCCATCAAACGAAAAAAGTCCGTCCTTTGTTCCCAACCAGAGCAGTTTTCCTTCCGAACCAATGGCGGTCAGCGTATCGGTGAACAACACCCGGTAGGGAATTCTGACCTTTTCTGGCAGTCTTTTCATGATAACCTTGGAGAGGAGAGAACGGATCCTTTCGGTTTCTCCGGATGTGAGGCTATCGTCGCTCAAAAAGTTATTTATTCGATTAACCAGATTCAAAAGGTTTTCCGGCATTAAAAGACACCCGTCCCAGGCGGAAAGGATCTCCTCCCACAAAGAAGATATTTCTCCTTCAGCCTCGGTGCTCCAACTCAGGATCCTTTCTTTCAAGACGATCAAAGAATCTTTGCTCACCGGTTGGTTAAACCGAGCGGTGATCTCCTTCATCCTCTTGATCTTTGCCTCATCCGTTACCTGCGAATATTTTCTGAGGATGCTTTCCAATGACTCTCCTGCTGAGGTGGGATACTCCTCGCAGTTAAACCATTTTGATCTATACAGCCGAAATAACTCAAAGTCACTGATGGCCCAGACATCGTATCGCTTGTAGTTTAGCTCCGGTATATCGTTTCTCAGTAAGGCTATCGATTTAAGCTCAAATTGCTGAGGCTGGAACCAATAATCCTCCCATCCGGGTCCAAATTGCTCATATTTTTCCCTCAATTCATCATAAGAAGGTAATGGATATTCCAGCCAGGTGGAGGTCAAAGGATAGATTCCCAATCCGGCTGGATTCCAGTGGGTGGCGGTGGCATCGTCCGAGATTGCTACGAAAGCCTCCCCCATCCCTGCTGCCCTGGCTCCAGCCGCAATCCTCAAGAATAAAACTCCGGATCGGCTCACGTCTGCCCGGCAAACGGAGCTAATAAAAAACACTATCAAACCCAAGATCAAACATACAGAAATTGCTTTCTTCATCTTGAAACCTCCTTGAGATCCTTTCTTGTCTTCGTCCTTGATGTGTTCTGATTTAATAGACTCAAACTTTTTTGTCCAACTTTCAAAATATTTTATGCCTACCATAAAAATATAGCTTATCCTTTAAAATCGGCAAGACTTTTATAAAGATAACCCAGCCTGCAGTCCCCAGTTTCCAGTTTGCAGTCTCCAATCTCTAGTTTTCCAATCTGGAGTCTGCAGTTATCAGTCTCAGTCTCATCGCACCACCACTGCCTTGCCGAAAGCTTCCTCTTTTTTTCGCTCTCCGTTCACTGTGCCTTCTGCTATGATCTTATATATATAGACACCGTTGGCAACTTTATCTCCTTCTTGATCTTTTCCATCCCAGGAGGGTGGAGCGGAGTAGTCAGTCCCCGCCCGGGAGGAAGCAAAGGGGATATGTCGAATCATCTTCCCGGCTAAGGTAAATACCTTTATCTCCACTCTATCCGCATTTTGCGATAGATGATAATAGAAACTGGTCACGTCCGAGAAAGGATTGGGATAGTTCATCACTCCGGTAAGCTCAAGCTCCCTTTGGGCACTCACTTTTACATTTGCCGAAATCACCGAAGAATTATTGGCATTATCCCATGCTTTGATGATTAAGACATGATCGCCCTCGGAGAGACCGGGCAACTGATATGAAAGCGACCCTTTTTGGTAACTTCCCAGATCATACTCAAAATCACCGGTGAGATCGATCTGACGTTGAAAATCCTGGTCAATCACCAGGGTGATTCCGTGCCCCACCTCTCCGGTGATGTTTATTCCATGCTCATCAAAGATGGAAAGTTTAAGCATTGAGTTGGGCAGGATGGTCTCTCCGTCGGCAAAACTTTCCCTGTCGTCGAAGCTTAGGGTTATCTGAGGTCCGACCGTATCTATTACTGTGGTATCCGATCCTCTGATCACCAAAGAATCCCGCACCCCCACCCCATCTTGGTCTTGACCTTCCAGATACACGCTGATCCTTGCGGTATTGCCGCCATAGCTTATGTCCTTTGGCATCACAAAGCTGGCTTGAAATTTTCCTCCCTTTGCTTCCGCATCGCCTTTAAACATGACCAGACCGGGCAGGTTATAGTTTACCTTCCACCCGTTGGGCATGGTGTGAGTCCTTTTTCTCTGTGAGTCGAGAGCTAAGATATTTGCGATTCCATCAAAATTGGTCATCAAATGACCCTGGCCATCTTTAACCTCTCCTTTTATACTTATCAAACTTAAGGCGGAAAGAGTATCCGGGTATACCTCGGTTAACTCCGCTTTTAAGCGGGGTGTACCCAGCTTCATCACAGGGTCACCGAAAAACACATAATTGCGATCGTTGGAATTGGGCGGTTGGGTTAACTGCCTTAAAAGCTTGGCGATGAAGAGTGCTTCACCTATGGAAAGGGAATCCTGATTCAGAAGAAGATCATAAACTTTAAAATTCAACTGGGCATTTTCATGCGCACCTACCGGCCCGGTGGCGGAGATGGTGGCGATGGCGCCTTTATCCTCTGCTCTTAAAAACTCCTCTGCCATCCCCTCACCAATGGGACTGAAGAAACATCCCACACTGCAGGTGGAGCCGTAAACTAAAGGGAGCTTCCGCTTGTTGTCCAGCCGGGGTATATCCTGGCTACGCTTGAATACCCTTTCATGTGCCCACACATCTGGATTGCCATGTCCCATGAAGTTGATTATAAGGGTACCGGTGTTGAAGGCATTTATGATTGCCTCCTCTGCCTCCGGCTTTTCTCTCTTAAAGTCAAAGGGATACTCCATCAGATATATCTTAGACAGATTGAGGCTGGGTGGGATGTGAAGCTTTGCGAGTTTTTCTGTATCCTGAGTATGCTCGGCTTCGTAATCTGAATGTCCAAATTCGTCGTCGGCCACCAGGGTAATCAGATTTCTCCAGGTGCCGAATTGGGGTGTCTCCTCATAGCCTATCACCTTGTCCAGCACCATATCCACCTCATCCTTCGTCCTCACTGGCCATCGACCGATCACCATATCCAGCCCCCTGTCTGAAGGTCCATAGGTGGAATCTGAATCCAGATAGCCGTACTTTCCGAAATAAACATAAATCTCGTCTGACAGTGACCTATCCGTCCCCCAGGTAGGGGCAAAGGGTGGGATGAAGCTTTTTGCCCCGGTTCCCAGATTATTTCTATAATCGTAATGTCCATCCCCCAAAAGCAGAGCAAATGCTGGTGCCGGCTTTCCCCAGTTTTGGTAGGCAAATTTCAAAAAATCCCGTATAGCCACTGGGTCAAAAAGCCCCCCGGAGAACTCATCATACACATCCTGAACTTTAACCACCTTTACCGACATCTGGTTGTATGACTCCCGGAAACTTTTCAGACCCTGGATTTGGTTATAGAAATCTGAGTGAGTGATGATCAGAAAATCCGCTCGATTTGAGTCATCTTTCAAATTGGATTTTTCATCCTGGAAAAATCCAGCCGGTTTTTTGATTCTGCTTTCATCCACCAGAAAATATCTGATCTTGGCATCTGCGGATACAGTATCCTGAAATCTGGCAAATTCACCATCTATTGTCACATCCTTAAATTTCTTAACATTGAAATAATCTGTCACGTCAAAAAGATAGATTTGGGAAGAATACAGATTGGAAATGTTGAATTGAGCCACCCCGGGAGTCTTTTGACTTTCAAAGAACAATTGTCTGTCATAACACTCAAATTGGCGGAAGTATTCTATCTCATACCAGTCCAGAAAGGCGCTGCCTGGAAATGAGATATCCAGAGTGTCCACCATGCCGCCGTGAAAGTTAAAGCTTCTGGCAACCATTAAAAAAACCGTGGAGAGCGAATCCAAAACTTCAGCCACCTCACCGTTTACCCATAAACTGGGATAAGAATAAGTATGTTTCACCTTGATCAGACAGGTATCCTGGGGGAACGCACCCGGCAAACTCACGAACATTCGGGCGGATGGGGTTTCCATCCAGTACCAGTAAAAATAATCCACCACAGTATGGTCCTGTTCCTCATGAATTCTTGACTTGAATTTCTGTGGGCTGATGGGATTTTGTTCCACCAGACTTCCGTCTTTAGTTTGCATCCTTTTGGGAGTGGGAAACGAAGGAATAGGGTCAAAGGTCAACCAAAAAACATTGTCGTAGGTGAGGGGATTGGTGTGAAAGCTTTCCACTTTTCCGGTGGAGTCATAGTCCCAGTCGTTTGCAGACCAACCAAAGAATAGGATGAAATCATCCGAATCGAATTTGCCATCTTCCTCTCCGGATACGAATATGGCGATCTCCCTCAGTTCCAGGAATGGATTGGAATTGTCCAGAGGCAGGACTTTCCCTCCGCCGGAGAACATTCGCAAGGTTTTTGGATCCAGAGAGCTTACTGAAACCCCTGCTTGAGTCAGCATGGTTTGGTCAAGTTTGTAAATACCATTTCCCTTCACTATTACCTTATACCAATTGTCAGAATAGCCAAATGGATAGGAAAGCCCCGGTTTTAAAAAAGCCTTTCTTTCTGTTGTTTTCCGCCACCCTTTCGATTTATCATAATTCAGCAAAACATTCCGGTATATGTTCTCGAAGAGGTCCCTGTCACCTTTAAAAGTCCCACTCCTACCCCCGGAGAAACGCACCTTTACGGTGATCTGAGAATAGCATGTTACGCTTTTTCGGACTGAATTATACTGAACTGGAAAAATCTCCAGTTGGATTATTCTTTGATTTCTCAAGAAAGTGGGAGAATCAAAGGAGACTATTTCAGGGGGATAGTATTGATCTAGATTAAATTTTGGTTTTGTGGGAATGAGGCTGTAGCCCACCGGGCTTTTTTCGTCAGGTTCTGCTCTGAGAGCGTAAGCCAGATTTATCCCCGATAGTTCGGTCCCTTCTTCTTCCAAAATTTCCACTGAGATTCCCGCCTCCATTGGGACTGCAATCACCACCCTTCTTACCGGGATTTGAGGTCTTCCCGGAAGGTTGGAGAGAGCGCACTTGTCAATATTTATAAGATCGAAGACCTGTCCTGAAAGCTCAATCTTGCTTTGCGCAGGCTCCGGCACAAAATACCTGAAAATGACCCCCTCCTGATCTGACTTTAAAATCTCCATGTCATCATATTCAGAAACAAAAGATGCTTTTGTCCAGGAGGAGAAATAAAATAAAAAAAACAATACGAACCAGATCCTGGTGATTTTCGAAAAACGGAAACGCATCATAAATAAAAAAAACCGAGTCAATTCCAGTATGCAAAAACCCTTGGCAGAAAGCTTCAGGGGCGAACAACTCGGCAGTGGAGCCTATGGTCTTTCCAGTTAAAGGGTTCTTGACTTGACTTTCTCATAAAATCTGATAAAACCCTACAGCTATCTTTCGATTGCGCTTGTTTTATTCAGCCCTTAATATCAAGAGCCAAACTAGCTTGCACCTACAAAAAATCAAACCCTTTAACCATCTCTTCTATAGGCTCACCTCTGTTTATTTTGACTGACATTATATCAAGAAAATCGATTTTGTCAACTATTTTTAACGAAAGTTCCTCAACTTTCCATTTGCAGAACTGGGAACCCTGCCTACGGGAGCGCCGTTTATTGATATTCCATAGGTTGGGTACCCATGTCCGACCGCTTTTTTCAGAATACATTCTTTTCAATTCTCATTCAAGAAGTTTTGACTTGACCAGACTGGATAGCCTCTCTGCTCGGAAAGCTTTTATAAAGGAACAAGCTACCTCATACGCTTTTTGCTCAATCTCTTGGACGTTCTTTTGAGGGATGGAATCTATCTCCTTTTTAAACTCTCTTGTGGCAAATTTTATATCCTTCCCTTTATCCTCCGACCATTCTTTCATCTGATCCAAAAGATCTTTGGGCAAAAACTTATGAGCGATGTTCTGCCACTGAGTGCCCACATTCCCTTTACGAATTCCGTAATCGGCAAATTTGCTCACCACCTTCAAAGGAGTTCCGGTGATTCCATGCTGGGCTATGCAGACCCCTTTTGGTATAACAGCATCAAAGATCTCTTTGGTCCTTTCTAAATCAATAAATACCTTCTCCCCCGTCAGATAATTGCCGTGCTTTGACCCGTTGTTGATGGCTAAAAGATCGGGATGGGCTTTGTTGTCTGCCAAGCTCTCGATAAAAGTGGTAGCTTCTTCCACTGTGGTGAGGGACGCCTCCTGTCCGGCTGATTTCACTTCCCCTACCTCCACTTCCAACCCCAGCCCATAGGGATGAATAAGCGTAGCAAGCTGGCTGGTAATGCGGATATTATCCTCCAACTCGTTAAAAGAGGCGTCGATGGCAATTGATGTGTAGCCGGCTTTGACCTCCGTCTCTATTTGCTCTTTTGCAGATTGAAAAGCCTCCGGGCTAGTATCCTTTACCGTGGTGTGATCACCGTGGATGAAAAAAGGTTTGGAGAGTTTAATTCTCTCCGCATATTCCACCACAGTCTGGAAAAAGATCTCCGGAGTTTGACCGGTGTAGCCACCATCGGTTCCACCTTCTGATTTGGCTAATTCAAATGCCACCACCGAATCCAGCTCTTCTGCCGCCCTTATTATGCCCGGAATCACATGTCTTATGCGGGCATTACATGCCATTACGATTACCTTTTCGTCTCTTAATATCCTGAAGATGTCATGAGAGTTAAGAAGACATACCTTGCTTTTGCTTCCTAATTTCTCCCGGATATGTTCAGGTCTCAAATCCAGTATTTTGGTATCCGCAGTTACGGCTGACATAGAAAAGCCTCCCTCAAGAAAGGTTTTTCTTTATACGGAAGATTGAAAGCTTAAGATTGTCATTATTTTGAGCTATTTGAATAACAGGGCTAAAACTACCGCCACCACCAGCGCAGGCAAAAAATTACCCACCTTGATTTTCTTGATACCCAAAAGGTAGATTCCTATCCCCACGATGATCAGACCTCCAGTGGCGACCAATTCATTTAAAACCTCCGGTTTCAAAAGGAACGAAAGCTCCCCACCCAAAAGGGTCAAGCTCCCTTGAAAGATGAGCACGGTTAGAGCAGAGAAGATAACGCCAATTCCCAGACTGGAGGCGAAGACCACTGAGGCAAAGCCATCTAAAAGGGATTTGGCATAAAGCACGCTGGCATCTCCGCTGACCCCATCCTGAATCGAACCCACGATGGTCATGGGACCGATACAGAAGACCAGACTGGAGGTGACAAATCCCAAAACGAAGTTACTTGATTTCGATTTTACCTTTCGTTTAATAAACTCTCCCAGACTCTCCAACCCCTCCTCCAATTTAATGAACTCGCCAATGATTCCTCCCACAGCCAAACTCCCGATGACCAGGAGGATATTGTCTGTTTTGAATGCCATCTTAAAGCCAATCAAAAGGGTCGAAAGGCCCAGGGCATGCATCACCACGGTGTTGATCTTTTCGGAGAATCGTGCTCCGATCAGAAGACCAACCGAACTTCCCACTATAACGGTGGCAGTATTAACCAAAGTTCCCTTCACGATAGAAATTTCTCCAAGTATATGGTAGAAAAGTAGACGGTAACTTACTGGTTCAAAAGTTCAAACGTTTAAGGGATCAAGGGTTTAATTGCATCACTCTTGGCTAGAATTTCTTTCCACTCCTCTGCCCAAGACTTCCTTGGCTTGGGTTTAAATTTTGAACCTCTCATCTTGGACATTCTCAGGTAACTGATGAAATTCCCGATTATTCCGGATGCTTTTCTGGCTAAATTACGGGTTTCCTCAAATTCATCTTTATCAATGTAACCTTGATCAAAAGCCACAGTAAGCTGGCATCTCACTTCTCCACACGAAGCTTTGGCAATATATAGAAATTGAATTAACTCTGTATTTGATCCCCTCTCGAAACCTTCTGAGATGTTTGACATAACTGATATTGCTGCTCGTCTTATTTGATCAACCAACGCCCTATCCTTACGGAATTTTTCCTTCTTTGTAATGGCGTAAACCTTATTTACCAACTCTCTTGCTTTCTTCCAAGCCACTAAATCTTCAAAACTTTCCACCTTCATAGTTCATTGAACCTTTGAACTTTTGAACCTTTGAACTCTCTTTTACCAGTAGTTCCTTGGATCTGTGATTTTTCCCTCAACCGCAGAAGCCGCCACCGTAGCAGGACTGCACAAATAGACTTCCGCCCCCTTTCCCAACTTCCCCAAAAAGTTTCTGTTGGAGGTGGACAAGAGCACGTCTCCTTTTCCCAAAACTCCATGATGTCCAGCGGTGCACAGGCTACATCCAGGATTGGCCACCATGGCTCCCACGCCCATGAAAATCTGATAAAGTCCTGCCTTAAGCATGTCCATAGCTACCTCTCTGGTTGCAGGAACGATGATCAACCTCACCTCTGGGTGAATCTTTCCGGCTTTTTTTAAAATCTTTGCCGCCGCCTTGAAATCCTCCAACCTTCCGTTGGTGCAAGAGCCGATAAACCCTTCGTTGAAAGGCGTTCCTTCAACCTCCTCCACCGGCTTGACGTTATCCGGGGTGTGAGGGCAGGCGATCTGGGGAACCAATTTGTCCACGTCGATCTCCATTTCATCTGCAAACTGTGCATCTTCATCTGAGGTAACGATCTCAAGCTCATCTCCGCATCTTTGCCTTAAGAATTCCAGTGGTTCACCGTTCGGCTGGATGAACCCGATCTTGGCATTGACCTCGGTCATCATGCTTCCCAGAGTAAGCCGTCCAGCTAAGGAGAGATTGTCAACAGGCTCACCACAAAGCTCCAGAGACTTGTAATTGGGCTTGTCGGTTCCTATCTCTTTTACAAATTTCAAGGTCAAATCCTTTGCCGAAACCGGTTCCTTGTATTTCCCTTTGAAAATTACCTTAATGGTCTCAGGGACCCTGAACCACAGTTTTCCTGAATACCAGGCGGCCACGATGTCCGTGTTTCCAACTCCTGAGGCGAGTGATCCCACTGATCCTAAAAGATTCATGTGGCTATCTGTTCCGATAACCACCGACCCGGGCTTGATCATTCCTCTTTCCAAAAGCACATGCTGTCCGATTCCCCAGTTGACGTCAAATAGATTTTTTATCCCCTGTCTTTTAGCAAACTCCCGACACAGGACTTGATTCTGAGCCACCTTCATATCTTTGGCTGGAGCCTGGTAGTCGAAAGTAATGGCGATTTTGTCCGGACTTTTCACCTTGCCTTTGTTGGTGAACTTATCAAACTCCAACACCGCATTAGGACCTCCAAAATCCCTGATCACCACCAGATCCACCTCCGCCCACACCCGATCGTTGGCAGAAACATCCTTTCCCGACGCCTTAGATAAAATCTTTTCAATAATTGTTTTCCCTTCCATGAAAATCTCCATTCATCTGTTTAATCTGTTGGGGAAATATCGCTAAAACTCTATTTTTTTCCAAACTTCACCTTTTTCAAAATCCCAGGAGTGAAATGTGGCGGAAGGCTTTCCCAGACGGGTCTCCGCAGCCTTCTATTATAGAAACCTGAAGGGTTCCGCTACTTTCAAAACTTGTATTCTTGTGCAAACTTTATCCTCTTCGATATAGAGGGATGATCATAGAGCAAAAACTCAATTATGGGGTTGGGATTCGGATCAGCTAAGTTGATATATACTAAAAAGACAAATATCTTGGCGTTTTTATTCCCCTTTTCCTAAATATCTGGCCCAAGACATCTTTAAATTTCTATTTGCAATTTTGAACTTTTATCTTTGACTTTTTAATTTTTCTAAAATTTCCTTCGCCACTTTTTCCCCGGACAGAAGCATTCCTCCGAAAATCGGGCCCATGCGGTGAGAGCCAAAGACCGCATTAGCCGCCATCCCCACCACGTAAACATTGGGAAAGGCCTCTTTTGAATTCTCCACCACCTCTTTTTCCCCCATGTCCGCCCACATGGACCTCTCTCCCACTATATCTCCGGTGGAGGTGAAAAGCTTCGGGCCGATCTTTTTGACAATTATCTTGACCAGTTCGGCCGGATGTCCGGTTGCCTCCACCAGATATTTTGCTCGGATGGTCAATGGATCCACAGGCAGGTTTGCTAACTGAACTGCCGACCAGTTCAATACCAATCCACAAATTTCTTCATCTTCCAACATCATATCTTCCACGCTGATCAAATTAAAGACCTTTGCTCCTGCCTTCACTGCCTTTGAACATAAGGTGGAGACACATTCGACCGCATCGACGGTATAGTATCCTTTTTGGTAGGCTTTGTAATTAACTCCAAGCTCATCCAAAATCCCTTTTCCTTCTTCTCCCACCACCAATTCGTTGAACATCATCCCTCCACCCCACATACCTCCACCAATGGAAAGTTTTCTTTCATACACAGCCACCTTCACTTCTTCTTTTGCCAAATAATAAGCGGCGCAAAGTCCGGCCGGACCTGCCCCAGCAATGGCAACGTCTACCTCCGAATATTCCAGAAATTTCTTGTAAAAGCTTTCTACGATGGCTTTGGTGATGACCACATCATCCAGTTTCATATCGACACCTCCTCCATTATCATTTCAATCCTAAAACCGCCCGGTATCCCACAATGTCTAAAAAACCATGTCCGCTCACGTTGAAGGCGATCACTTTTTCTTCGCCAGCTTCTTTACACTTAATCGCCTCATCTATGGCACAGGCAATGCTGTATGCAGATTCAGGAGCAGGCAGATAGCCTTCACTTTGAATAAATAACTTGGCTTTTTCAAAGACATATTTTTCATCCTGGGGATAGGCAATGGTGTCAATATATCCTTTATCCCTCAACAAACTTATAATGGGGGAACATCCATGGTATCTCAATCCATCTCCTCTGATAGGACCCATTTCTACCCGGTGTCCTAACGTATACATCTTCAATAAGGGAGTTAGCTCTGCATAATCGGCGAAGTCAAATCTATACTCTCCCTGAAGGTTGGGAGCAACTTTGCTCTGAGCCGCGATGAATTTGATCTTTTTCCCCTCTTTTAACACGTCGTGCACAAAAGGTATGGCAAATCCTCCAAAATTGCTCCCTCCTCCTATACAGGATATAACTAAATCCGGGTAGTCATCAAATTTTTCAAACTGTTTTTTGGTCTCCAGTCCGATTATGGTCTGATGCATCAACACGTGATTTAAGACTGACCCCAAACAATAGACGGCTTCAGGATCCTTTTGGGCATCCTCCAATCCCTCGGAGATGGCAATTCCCAGAGAACCCGGATGATTTGGATCTTTCTTATGTAAGGTTTTTCCGAATTCGGTCTTATCGCTGGGCGATGCATATACCTTCGCTCCGAACAACTCCATCAGGTTTCTTCGATCATGTTTCCAACTGTAGACCGCCCTAACCCAAAAGACGGTGCACTCCAAACCGGCCAGAGCCGCACCATAGGAAAGGGCTGTGCCCCATTGCCCTGCTCCGGTCTCAGTGGTGAGTCTTTTGTAGCCCTCCTTCTTGGCATAATACGACTGAGCTAAGGCAGTATTAACCTTGTGACTGCCAGTGGGGCTGTGAAATTCTGCTTTGTAATAAAGGCGTGCGGGGGTATCCAATTTCTTTTCCAGATTCAAGGCTCTGAACAGAGGTCTGGGTCTGCCAGCTTGATGATACATCTGTTGAAGCTCTTCAGGAATGTCGATCCATCTTTCCGAGGAGAATTCCTGTTTTAAGCATTCACCAATCATTAACTCCGGCAACTTTTTGATCCTTGATTCTCCGGTTTCAGGATCTTGGGGCGGAGGGAGCGGCTCCGGCAGATCAGGAAGTATGTTGTACCATTGGGTGGGCATCTCTTTTACGTCTAAGTTCACTTGTCTTTGTTTGGTGGGCATTCTTCATCTCCTTTAGGTTAAATTTGAATTTCTTTGATTCTTGAATGAACTAAGAATTCAAAGCGAAAAACTGAAAATTGAAGATAATGACTATCCTTCGATCTCGAAAAAAAGACGGCTGATTCCTTATGGCATTGCCTCTCAATTTTGAATTTTTCTCTTTTAATTTTACATTTTCCCGCCCAGGCTTTCAAAGTTTATAAAGTCTGCATAGTGGATAATCATCGCCTCGGTGGAGCGGTATCCCCCATCCCCCTCACGGGCATGGGTGGCGATCATATGAATAACCTCTTCTGGCAATCCATGTTTGTATGCTAAAGCGGAGCCGGAAAATGGATGCCTCAAAAGCTTGCCGGCTTTGCTTTTGACCACCTTTCCCTGGTCCACGGCATACTCCAAGAGCTTCCCCACATCGTGGAGTATCGCCCCAGCGATCAAAAGATCCAAGTTGATTTCGACGTTTTTCTTGTAGAATTCTAACAACACACCGGCGACCTTTAAGGCGGTTTGAGTAATTGCTCTGGTGTGGGTAACCAGATTGATTTTGCATTCAGGTATCAGCAGGGTGAAGGGAACAATGTTTAACTTTTCAACACTCCAGCCACCCTTTTCTATCGCCTCCTCCCAGGTGGATACCACTTGATCTCTCAGGTTTTCATCCTTTATCTGTTCAATCTCCGGGAAAAGCTTTTTAATTTCTGCTCTCATACCAATCCTTTTATCGAAGTTCCCCCGCCTTTGGCGGGGTGATGTGAAGGCAAATATTATAGATTTTTTCAAAAATAGCAACAAAAATCTTTTGTGTTAACATGGGAGAAGACTGCATTCAGGAAAGAATGTAGCATCCGAGTTCATCCTGACTTCGTCCCCCATTTCGTCCTGCCCTTCGGTCCTGATCCCGCCTTTGGCGGGAGAGCTACCTCACACCTCTGTTTGTTGGGCAATCCGAATGGACAGTCCAACCTACCACTCCGGGGCGCACATATAAAAGCCCCAGCTCTCAGTGAACTGGGGCTTTTCTTTTTTCAAAGACGTATTCCAGTTGTGCTTATTCAAAAAAACGTTTCAGCTTGCCTGAGTAGGTGACGATAGAAAAAGGGAGGTTTCCTTTAGTAACAGGGGGAGGAATATGTCTGTTGAGATAATTAAGTTATTGCGCAAAACGCCAATCTTTTCAACACTCGAATCTTCCAGCTTAAAGAAAATCTCTGGTTTTTTTAAAGAGAAGAGCTATTCTTCGGGGGAAACACTTTTTAAAGAGGGAACCCTGGGGGATACTCTATACATTATCAAGCAGGGGGCGATAAAGATCTTCCAAGCAGACAAGGAGGGAGAGGAGGAAATCAGTCGAACTTTAAGGAGAGAAGGGGATATTTTTGGAGAATCGGGTTTTCTTGACGAGTCGCCTCGTTCTGTAACGGCTCAAGCGACCAGGACAACCAAGGTCCTGCAACTGTCCAGGTCAGATTTTCTCACCATCTTCAATGATTATCCTCAAGTCGCCTATCAGATCGTCAAAGTTTTAAGCTCGCGTCTGAAGCAATCTGACCTGCGGGTGATTGAGGAATTGAAGGAGAAAAACGAACAGCTTCAGCAAGCATACCGTGCCTTGCAGGAGACGGTTAAGATGGTAAAAAGCCAGGAATGGTCGGACGAATCTTCAGGATCAATAGGAGAAAGGGAAAGCTTTTCCAATCGGTTGCTCTCTTCTGTTCCTTATCCGGTGGTGTGCACACGGGAAGATGATGTCATCTTCTTTTTCAATAAAGCGGCGGAAAAGGAATTTGGCTACAAAAGCGAAGAGATAAAGGGGAAACCTGTCAAGATACTATGGAATGAAGCTTCCTGGACTCGGCTTTCTCCAGCCATTCAAGAAAAATTGAGAAATAGAAGTATGTGGAGGGGTGAGATTATAGCGAAGAAAAAGAATGGAGAACATTTCCTATCTTTCACCGCCATCGCTGAAATTCTTGACACCCAGAGAAAAAATGACGGCAAGCTTTATATAAGCCAGAATGTGACCCAAAAAAGAAGACAAGAGCAAGAAGAGAGAGAACAGGAGGAGTTAGCCTCAAGGCGACAAATAATAGAGGAGATAGCTAATGCCATGGGAAGGGAAGTCAAAATGCTGTCTGACGCCTTTGAGACTTTGCCGTTTGAACTGGACGAAATTAATTTGAGCAAATCACTGAAGACAATGAGCATCATGAAAAATGCCCTGGATAGTATAAGAGGTTTTATCTCAGACTTAACTGCATCACCTCTGTCGGAGATTAAAAAAGAGCCACTCGATCTGGTGAGTTTTTTTGAGGGAGAATTGCTTTTGCAAAAATCGCACGAGAAATTCCGTGATATCATCTTTGCCACCCATTTTGAAGAAGATACCCCAAAAGTGAAAGCAAACAAACGGCAAATGCAGCAGTTTCTCTATGCCATTTTAGACAACGCCGCCTCCGCCTTGTGGGATGTCTCGGATCGCACCAGGACCATCACCATAGAGATGGGTAGGGTGAACCAAAAGCAGGAGGTGCAGATTCAGATCTCGGATAACGGGATCGGTATGAGCGCGGCTGACCTTTCAAAAGTCTTTAAAAAACGTTTCGCCGCCAAAAGAAGTAAATTGGGTTTAGGGTTATTATCGGTGGCTCAAATAGTTAAGAACCATGGTGGCAGCATCGAAGTTTACAGTGATGAGGGAACCTACACTCTGTTTGTGATCAAGCTTCCTGCATATGATGAAAGAAAGGCTTTTCTCCCTCAGGCGGAACCAGCTTTTAAACGCCAAAGTTAAAAGGCGACAAGTTGGTCTCGCTAAAGGCGGGACATTCCAATTCCCTCTCGAAGTAGTTTTTCACCAAACCTCACCTAATTTTAACCCTCAAAGAAACGAGCATATCGATGAAGACGATAGCGGCTCCGAAAAGGAAGGTGCTTTCAAAACCCAGAAGCTCCCAGATCACGCCACCTAAAACCGGCAGAATCACTGCGGAAATATGGTTTGCCGTTACGCTGAAGGATATGCAACTGGTCAGATCCGACTTATCCGAGATCTTTCTCACATAGGAATGGAGTGCAATAGAGGACCCGAAGAGAATATTATCCACAACGAAGAGAACAGCCAGAAAGGGAAACCAACTGATATAAGCGTAACCGGAAAAGATGAATATGAGCAAAAACGAGCTTCCTGCCAGCACCATCCTTTCTCCCCATTTCTCCACAAGACTTCCCATCAAGCTGTTGGTATAGATGGTGACCATATGGGAGACGAAGAACAAAACTGCGGCAGTGGAGATGCTGATATGATAGTTTGCCACTAAAAGGAAAATGGCAAAGGTGGTGAAGATGTGACGGCGACAGCCTCTCAGAAAACTTAAAAGATAGTAAAGGGAGTATTTTCTTTTTAAGCCAACCTTTCTTTCTTCTCCTTCTCTCCGGTTGGACTTTAGTGTGAAGGTAAAATAAATTCCTACTAAAGAGACGACGGCTCCGAAAAAGGTTAACACCTCCCGGTAGCTAAAAAACAGAGTGGCCACCAGAACACAAAGGGTGGCGATCACTCCCGCGACAGATTCGGTGCTTTTTATCTTCCCCTGGGCTTTTCCCGATTCTTTGGTCTTGATAAAGTGAAGTAGGAGCGCATTGTTGGATGAAAGAAAGTTGTGAAATCCCAAGCTCATCACCAACGTGCCCACCCCCAGTATAAAAATGGAGTCAGCATATCCCACCAGTATCAGCCCCAAGCCAGAAAGTACAATGCTCAAGGTGGCGATTTTAACCTCAGCTACATAAAAAGCCATCGCCCCCACCATGAAACCCAGAAGTCCCGGAATTTCCCGAACCGACTGAATGATTCCTATTTGCGCTGGGGTGATATCTAAAACCTCTTTGGCGAAGTTGTTGAATATCACCCTCCACACGGTAAAGCCGAAGTAGAGGAAAAAGGTGTTTAAAGCTATAGTTAAAAGATTGACTTCTTTTTTCTGGAAGAGGTTCATGTCTCAATGGAATATGATTGAATCTTTTTTCATTCTCTGCTTAAATATAATGTTCTTTTCTCAAATGTGAATTTAATTCTTTGGGTTAAAGCCTGCCAGGTTGGTGAACTTGGAGATGAAATTCGGAATGCGTTCTGATTTTGTAGGGGCAATTTCCGCCAGAGGCACCACGCCTGCTGGCGGGCAGGGATCTGCCTCTGGCAGGCATGGATTGCCCCTACGATTTTCCCCGCTAGTTCATCTATGTGGAAGTCATGTAGGTCAACCCCGCCTATGGCGGGGTTGACAAATAAGGATTTGTCAAGCTGACCTCTTGTTTCTGGAAAAGCTTCATGCCACATTAAGCGGTTGGTTCGGGGTGCCCATACCCCAAACTATACATGTTGCGGGGTAAGGGTACCCCGCAACAACAGCATGCGAATCTAATTTTTCATTCTGTGCTTAAATATAAGGTAGCGTATCGAAATTCTGTTGCTAATTTTGGTTTTGGGTTGCTTTAAGTTCTTGTTATATAACTTCTTTAGCTTTATAATGGACTGATTTGGGTTGTGGCACAAACTAAAGAGGTCAAAAATGGTAAAAAAAACAGTGCATAAAGTGTGGTTCAAAGAGAACCAAAAAGTTCGGGAAATATCAAAGAACCATTATAAACCAAAAAGGTAAAAGAAAAGTTGTTGTCCAAAGATGGTGGTGTAAGGATTGCCGGTCCTCTTTTATACTTCGGAGCAGAAGCTTTAAATACGAGAGATCCGTTGCTAATAAAGCGGCTCAACTTTATTTTGATGCCGAAGCCTCTTACAGGGCTGTGAGTCGTCAACTGAGGATAAGAACCAACACCATCTTTGAGCTTATAAATGAACTTGGCCAAAACTGTAAATCCTTTGTTGAGGTTGCCGAAGAGTTAAAACCTTGTTGGTCTGGTTACCTTTTAGCTGATGCTAAAACCATCCCCGCAAAGCGGGGGAAAAGTTCTATTTGCTTTTGACTGCCGATGTCCTAACTCAGGATATACCCATGGCTACATTCTCTTTCAGCGAAGATTATCCAAGCTATTATAGGCTTTTAAAGACCGTCAGAGACGAGATAAGGTTTCCTCTTAAAGGAATCACCACCGATGGTGATCCAGGTCTTTTAAAAGCAATCAAAGAAGTTTTCCCCGATGCTCCTTCTCAGCTATGCACAAAGCACTTAGATAGCTACCACAGATATTACTTCAATTACCTGTATCAAGGCAATCGGGAGGGGATAGACCTGTTTTTGAAATTGACCAGCCAACTCCTCTTTGCCTCTGATGCGAAGCATTCATACGAATCTCTGGCGTTTAGACCACCTCCTTCAGGTTTATTTTGATTGTAGACCGTATTTGTCCCGCCTTGGCGGGATCGGCTTAGCCAAAGAGTTAGAAAACTTTAAATCCAAATTCAAAAACCTCTGGGTTCATTTTTATCATCCGGGAATGCCCAGCACCACCAACGTCCTTGAAGGTATCATCCGCCAGCTTTCCCGAAAAATAGATGACACAGATGGCTTCAACTCTCCAACCACTGCCTGGAATTCTCTTAAGCTTTTAATCATGAATTACAGATTTAAAAAATTCTCTTGCAGCCATAATGGCAACAATCGAAAAAGCCCTTTAGAGTTAGCTAAAGTAAAAACCAATAAAATAAACTGGATCCGATTTTCTCAAAAAACAACATAAAAACGTTACGCTACCAAACATTATTATTGATATATGACAAAAAAATCAATTGATAATAATCGACTCCAAGGTTGGGTTGTAAAGGTTTTTAAGTTGCCAAAAGGGACAGGGGTAACTGCCAGTGAGCGCGAATGTAACGGGGAACAACACTCTTCAATAGTTACTGATGTAACTGTTCATCTTGACAAAGATCACACGCAACACGTGAATAAAAATACATTTTCACAATCCGGGCAGATCCCTCGAAATAAAATTTTTCTTGCTATTTTTTGATAACACGTATAATTTAGATGATAGAAAAATGGACTCTTGAGAATGGGATTTGAGATAAATGATATTGAGATCGCTTGCCATGATTTACGAGAAAAGAAGTAGAACGCCTAAGTTCTTGAACCAAAAAGCCATGCCGGAGTGGCGGAATAGGTAGACGCCTGGGACTTAAAATCCCATGGTCATTTTTGACCGTGCCGGTTCGATTCCGGCCTCCGGCATTGATAATTCCAGAACAAAGGCTCGATGTTACCGAGCTTCAGGTGTGGCCTGAGGTTGCCCTCAATAGCTTTTTAGGCTTCAGGTCAACTTTCGATTGCTTCCCCAAGGCACGACTCGTTTCTAAACGATTCTTGCTTCAGATCGTTCGCCTATGTTGCTTCACTTACCGCATTTAGGAGAGATTTTAGCCCTATTGTGTGCTATCATCTGGTCTACAGCGGTTATTCTCTTCAGAAAAAGCGGAGAGACGGTTCCTCCTCTGGGCTTAAATCTTTTCAAGAACATCTTAGCTTTGGCTCTTTTTGTGCCCACCTCTTTGGTGTTGGGAGTTGCATTGTTGCCGAGTGCCTCGATGAACGATTATCTCCTGCTTTTGGCAAGCGGTATTTTAGGAATAGCGGTATCAGACACTCTCTTCTTCAAATGTCTTAATCTTCTGGGGGCGGAATTGACAGCCATTGTGGATTGCCTTTACAGTCCCTTCATAATCGGGCTTTCTGTTCTTTTTTTGTATGAAAGAATGACCGGCCCTCAGATATTTGGAGTCTTTTTAATTGTCTCCGCTGTTTTGGGAATCTCCGGAATTGGAGACAGGAAGAATATCTCCCGTCAGGATTTGATCTTAGGAGTTCTGTTTGGTGTTTTGGCTATGGCTACAATGGCCGTTGGTATAGTGATGATCAAACCGTTGCTCAATCGTTCCCCCTTACTATGGGTGGTCGAGGTCCGCCTTTTTGCTGGATGTGTCGGGTTAGGTTTATATCTTTTATTTCATCCCCGCGGAAAGAAGATCATCTCTTCGGTGCTGGCCATGCGGAACTGGCAGTACATGCTGCCCGGATCCTTCCTGGGTGCCTATCTTTCTATGATCGTCTGGATGGGAGGAATGAAATACACCCAGGCTTCAATCGCTTCGGCTTTGAACCAGACCAGCAACGTTTTCGTCTTTATTTTAGCCGTGGTTTTTCTAAAAGAGCCGATCAATTTCATCCGAGTCATCGCCATTATCTTGGCTTTTTCAGGTGCTGCCATTGTCTCTTTTGGGTGAGGTGAAGTGAGGAAAGATGTAAAACAGAGATAGCTGTTATGAAGATCGACAAGATACTGGTTGTTATGGAAGAGACCGCAGAATTGTCTAATCTCTGCGCTCCATCGGGATAAGTTCTAATGCCGATGCATCAAGAGAAGAAGACAGTGGGGACGCAGGAACCACAGACGGTTTTCGGGATCGGGTAAAAGAATCCTTTGTCGTACTGGCTGTAAAACTTTTTTAGTCTCTTTGAGTATATATAAACTGTGACTATCAATCTTACGCAACCGGCTTTTACGCAAAGAATCACCAATATCGTTGTTGACTATTGGGGGCATCTAAAGCTTTTTTCCAGGAACGCCCGCCTGTTTCTGATCGGCATTTTCTTTACGGGTTTGAACTATGCTATCTTCATGTTGCTTTTGAATCTCTATTTTAAGGAGATTGGCTTCACCGAAGATCTGATCGGAGAGGTTTTGTCTTTTACTGCCTGGGGAATGACCATAATTTCGGTACCCTCAGCTCTGATAATTCCTAAAGTTTCGATCAAAAAGATTCTGATCTTTTCGGTGCTTTTCGCCGGACTCTTTTACCTTCTGCAGGCAAGCTTGGTGGAACGGACACAGCTTCTTTTAGCCAGCCTGCTTTTGGGAATGACCAGCAGTGTGGCCAGGGTAGCGGCGGCTCCTTTCCTGATGCGAAACAGCACTCCCAAGGAGAGAACCTATCTTTTCAGCCTACACTTCGGCATCTATTTAGTTGCCGCCATCATTGGCAGTTTGGGAGGTGGCTACCTCCCCGATCTGTTTTCTCATTGTGCCACATCCAGAGCCATTGCTTTCCGATACTCCCTCTATTTATCGGTTTTTCTGGGGGTTTTGTCTTTGATCCCATTTTTGCTGATAACGCCGGAGAAAAAAGAGAACGAACCATCTATAGATAAAAAAGGCTGGGATAGGAAACTTCTCACTGAAAGGGGTATTTTGCTTTTCAAGCTCTGCCTTCCCTTTTTCATCGTAGGCATGGGGGCGGGTCTGGTTATCCCCTTTTTGAACCTTTACTTTAGAAACCGATTTCTTCTTTCAGCGAGAACCATCGGGATCTTTTTCGCCCTTTTGCAGTTCTTTATGCTGGCGGGAATTTTGATCGGACCACTTTTGTCCAAAAGATTCGGAATGATCAAGACCATCGTTTCAACACAGCTTTCCTCCATTCCCTTTATGCTAATTCTGGCGTTTTCCTATAATTTGCCTCTGGCAGTAGTGGCTTTTCTCTTCCGGGGTGCGCTTATGAATATGGGTCAACCCATCTCTACAAACTTCGCCATGGAGAAGGTCAAAGAAAAAGAGCAAGCCTTAGCTAACGCTTTGTTGATGTTCTCCTGGACCAGTTCTTGGGCAATCACCGCCAACCTGGGAGGAAGACTGATAAAAGCTTATTCCTTCACCCCACCACTTCTGATCACGGTTGGATTATATGTTACCTCCAGCGTTCTTTACTACCTTTTCTTCTCATCCGAGGAGGATAAAAAAATGGGGAAAGCGGTTCTCACTTTCAGAGAGACTTAAATTAATAGCAGGTCAAGCATCTCCGATTTAAGGCTCTTTGTGGATGTTATCCCAGACGGGTCTCCGTCATCCACGAGCAAAGTTAGCTGGAGATGGATACCCCGAAAGATCCATAGGGACAGTCCCCAGCGAGCAGTAAGGTTTGCCTGAAGGCAGACACTCCAAATCACCCTTTGGTCGTTGACATTTTGCCTGCGGGTGGGGCTAAAATGTCTGCCCTGGGAAAAGCGCTCTTCCATAGAGGCGGAAATTCATCCCGCCTCATCTTCTTTGATTTTTTTTATTGACAAAACAAGTTGCTATAACGTAACTTTACATCGTTTTCAGGAGCGGAAGATATTAACCACTATCAGAAGTGCTACACTAACCGCCAGGATGGAACTAAAAGCAAAAGGCAGAACAAAGGAGGTGACCCAGGACAAGACCAGCGAGGGGACTATCACATAAAAAGTGATATCGAATACGGCTTTGGTGACCTTGAAGGCAATGAGAAAAAGAACATAAAAGAGGATCAGATCAAAGGCGAGCTGACCCCAAAAACCCAGATGGGCATAGAAAAACAGATTCGCCTCCTCGACCAACTTAATTGGCAGGGCAAAAACTTCAAGCATTGAATTTAGTATCTGGGTTATGACAGGAGACATAATTAACTCTCAATCTGTGGTTAGCTCTTCAACTGGCTCGATGGTTAAACTGGATTCGCCTACTTTTTTTAGGTCGGTCAGCCTTTGAGTCAAAAAATTCTTTGCGCTGATCCATTTTCCAGACATGGAGAGAACCTCCTCCTCGGTTACATCGCTTATCCAGGAGATGGTAAGACGGTCGATATGTTCTTCTTCCTGTGGCTGTCGTGGAGAGGATACGGCAAGGTTTTCCATATGCAAAGTAAACTTAACTTTCACTTTTACCCCCCCTATGGTGAGAGGACCCTTTTCACCAGAGTCATTTGCAAATCCTTTGCCTGAGTGAGGATTTTTTTGAAAGGCAAGAAGCAGGGTAGATAAGTTATTTAAAAAAGGCAGGTTAGCTGATGTCAACAAATTGCACAATCTAAAGGAAGATGAAGGAGGATTTTAATCAGACTAAAAGGTATGGGAGAAAGTCCATAGCATATTGTCTTTTTCCTGAAGAGAGATGTTCAAAAAAATGCCATGCTGAAAGAATACTTCAAATTAGATGAACTGAACACAAATGTGCGCACCGAGGTTCTGGCGGGACTTACTACATTTCTCACCATGTCGTATATTATCTTCGTCAATCCACTTTTCTTGAACTTTTTTGGCGATCCCACTTTAAAAGCCAAAGCCCTTCCCTTCTCTGCCTCGCTTACCGCCACCTGTTTATCTGCGGCAATCATGTGCATCATTATGGGATTGTGGACCAACTATCCCTTTGCTTTAGCTCCGGGAATGGGGCTTAATGCCATCGTCGCCTATCAGATGGTTCTAGGGATGGGGCTTTCCTGGCCCTCTGCCATGGGAGTGATTGTTCTGGAAGGGATAATAATCACCATTCTGGTTATCACCGGGTTCAGGGAGGCGGTGATGAACGCCATACCACTCTCATTGAAACAGGCTATCTCTGTAGGGATCGGTCTGTTCATCGCCTTCATCGGCTTAATTCAGGCGGGGTTTGTGCAGAAAAGTGAAACCACCCTGGTAGCTCTGGGGAGCTTCGATAACCTTCCGGTGGTGGTTGCGATCTTCGGTCTTTTGTTGACAGCGATTTTGCTTAAAGCCAAAGTGAAGGGAGCGCTTTTGATCGGCGTCCTCGGCTCAACTGTGCTGGCAATTTTCATTAACTATATCTCTGGTCTCACCGCGTTTACTGATCCCAACATAGCCAAGCTTCCCTCTTCTTTTTTGTCCATGCCGGATTTCTCCACCATCGGGCGATTTGATTTTTATGCCATCTCCAAGTTGGGAGTGGTGACCGCTACGATTTTGGTCTTCTCGGTGATGTTATCTGATTTCTTCGATACCTTGGGCACTGTGATCGGTTTGGGCAGTGAGGCAAAATTTTTAGACCAAAAGGGAAGATTGCCCCGGATAAATCGGGTTCTTCTGGTGGATTCGCTTTCCGCAGTGGCGGGAGGAGCTTCCTCTGCCAGCTCCGTCACCACCTACATCGAAAGCGCGGCTGGAATTTCTGCCGGAGGCAGGTCAGGATTGACCACCGTGGTAGTGGGCCTTTTCTTTCTTCTTGCCGTCTTCCTTTCTCCAATTGCCGGAGTGGTTCCTAAAGAGGCCACCGCTCCAGTTTTGATCATCGTGGGCTTTTTGATGCTCTCCATCGTAAAGGAGTTACCCTTTGAAAAATTCGAGGAGGCCTTCCCCGCCTTTTTGATCATGATAGTTATGCCCTTGACCTACTCCATCTCCAACGGCATCGGTTTCGGCTTTATCGCCTTCACCCTGATCAAACTTCTGAGCGGGAAAGGGAGAGAAGTTCATTGGCTGATGTATTTAGTCTCCCTTGCCTTTGCGGTCGATTTCGCCATCCCGGCACTTAAATCACTGTTTGGATTCTGATCTCAACTTCCTTAGGATCAAAATCACAAGCAAAGGAATGGCAAAACATTGGGTCTGGTTGAAAAAGCTATAATTTGGGGCGGGATATTCGTATGAATGCATATGCAAATTCCCGCCCCTATGGGGTATAATGTTTCATTAACCATAGGGCGGTGCATTTAGCTCCGCCAATGGGATTTTTCAAACCTGGTTGGGGCAAGGGTTAAACCCCTGCCCCATCATAAACAAACGTTGAGTAGATCGAAACTTCTCACCTCTGCTCATCTCCATAAGACAGAGAGCGATGAAAAACTTGATGGAAAAAGATTTACAGAAAAGAATAAAAAATCTTTCGCTTAAATTGGAAAAACTCTATGGAAGAAAAAGATGGAAGGTTCATGCCGATCCGCTTTCTGAGTTGATCGCCACCATTCTTTCCCAAAACACTTCAGATCATAACAGTCACAGAGCTTATTTCAACTTAAGATCGAAGTTCAAAACGTGGGATGATGTTAGAAATGCCAACAAAAGAAGTGTTGTCAATGCCATAAGATCAGGGGGACTGGCGGATATCAAAGCTAAAAGAATTAAAGAGATTCTTAATCAGATTCATGCGGAGAATCGTGATCTGGACTTAGGTTTTCTGAAAAGATGGAGAACGGACAGGATCAAAGCATACCTAAGAAGATTCAAGGGGGTGGGAGAAAAGACTGTTGCTTGTGTTTTGCTTTTTTCTTTGAAAAGACCGGTCATGCCGGTGGACACGCACGTCTTGAGAATCTCTAAAAGGTTAGGCTTGGTTCCACAAAAGGCGGATGCCAGAAAGGCAGAGATAATCTTGGAGGAGCTTGTTCCTAAGAATCTGATCTATCGGTTTCATCTGAATTTGATTGAGCATGGGAGAAACATCTGCAAAGCAACAAATCCCCGGTGTGAGAGTTGCGTATTGCTTGAAAATTGTGATTATGGGAGAAAAATATTGGCTGTTCGAGCGCCATCACTAAACGGATTAAGCCGCAGTTGCTCGATTTGTCGAGCCAGTTGTCAAATTTGACAAATAAAATTATTTCTTGTATTCTATTTGGATAAACTCATTATTTCCAAATGGAGGGACGAATGCCTAAAATCTGTGTTCTGAGGGAAGCTGAAAAGATCAAAAAACCCTACACTCCCTTTCCTCTGGTTAACGTAAATGGTTCACATGTGTTCTTGGGTCTCTTTGAAGGGGACTACCGGAAACACAAACACCCCTATGATGAGTTTTTCTATGTGATCTCCGGAGGGATCGAAATCGAACTGGACAAGGAGGCTGTGACTCTGAAGGCGGGAGAAGGCCTTTTGGTCCCCAAGAAAAAGTGGCACAAAACCAAAGCCAAAAAGAAAGCCATCGTGATGCTTTTCGAGAAGCAGGGTTTGAAAAGCGAATTTGCCCAAAAGTGAAGAGTTCCAAGCTCAAAAGCCTCGGTCATCTTTGCAGGAGGGCAGACTATGGATAACGTCAATCGAATACGGGTGGGATTCTTTGCGCCCAGTTTTGTGCTGAAAGATTCAGAGAGTAAAAAACTTGGGCTTTTGGATTTTCGGGGACACAAGAACCTCCTCCTTTTCTTTTGTCATGGTAAGAGAAGCCAATTTTGTTTGGATTGGTTGGATGAGTTGAATCGCTTTTATGACCATATCCAACTGAAAGAGACGGAGATATTGTCATTCACCCAGGATGAAAGATGGATCTCTCATCGGATAAAAGAGGAGAAGAAAATCAGGTTCCCCATTTTGAAAATTGAAAGTGACCTCAGATTTGATCCCCCGGCTCCACCAGTAACCCAGCAATATGGGGTACAGGCAAGTGAGTCAGAAGAGGGAAATCTTTACCCCGCCATCTTTCTGGTGGACAAAATGGGAATTATTCGCTACAGAAAGGTCTACATTCAACCCAGCGAAAAACCGAATCTAAAAGAACTGCTCTGTGAAATGGATAGATTAAGTTGAACCAGCCAATAGAGCCTCGTAAGTCAGACAAATGAGTTGTAGCGGTTCGATTTATCGAACCCCACAAGAGGCGATGTCGCATGAATGCGACCACTACAGCTCGTAGATCAGGCGCCCTGCCACTTGATAAATAATAGTGTCAGGAGCACAGGGACCCTGACATACCGGATGGACTTGCTGGACATGCTGGACATGCTGGACTTGCGGATGGCCGTTTTTCATTTTTTCAGTCGTCCTGCGGTATGAGCTATGCCGTTCATAACAAAGGACATAGCGGACCTGCGATACTGGTGTTTCTGACCTTTCTGGCCTTACTGATGGTTGTTTTTTTAATTTTTTTCATCGTTAGTGTTTTGAGAACTGTGTATGCAAAATATACCTTCTCCTATAAATAAGGAAGCTATCCTTTTCAACATCGAAGTTGTTGTGAATTTGTTTCTTGTGGTAAGAGAGACTACGGGTAAGTATCAGAATGGTTCGAAGCTAACCCACCCTGAACTATATGAAAAGCTAAAAAGTTACTATGGGCTGGATCCATTGAAATGGTTTGAGAATAACGATCATTAGATGGTAAGATGGTAGGTCAGACATTCTTATCTGACAATCACAGAACAGACAAAAATGTCTGTTCTACCAATTCCCTTGTAACTCTAGTGCCCTACGCACCTGACAAAAGAATAGTGTCAGGAGCACGGGACTTGTGAACTACTGTTACTCCTACTGAATACTACGACAATTGTAAGATTCGGTAGGGCAAACATTCTTGTTTGCCAAACAATTATTTTAACCCCCTGTTGTCCCCCTTGTCAGGGGGACATAATAACCTCCCCCCTGTTAAAGGGGGTTAGAATAGTGGGAGGAGCACGGGGCCTCCTAACTTATCACTAAAAATAGTTCAACCTAGCCAAAGAGACCTCACCTTGTTTTGGCAGCATATTGTTTGCATATAGTTTCCAGCGAATTGGAGGCATAGCGTCGAGATTATGATAAATATCGTCGTTGAATCGATATCTTAGGCCAATGCTCGTTCCTATATCCAGTTTTTCATGTGGTAACAGTGCATTCTTGGAGCGATATGAAACAGAAAACATATATTTATCCCTAGAAACTGTTACCGTTGTATCACTCGGCTTGATTTCAACTAACGGACCACTTGGTTTACGCTTGCCGCCAAGCGATACCCATTTGAGGGGGACACAGTCAAAATCAGGAAACAAAAACTCCAGCTTGAAGGGGTCGATTGCCTGCATACCTAAATTAGTCACCGCTACATCGAGCTGGTACAAGTGTTCTTCCGAGTGGCACTGTATTATCCGGTAAGAGAAATCTACCTAGATGTTGGGTGAAGTTGCTCGGGTAGTACGACCTGAGATGCGGGCCAGCGAATTGACCACAGCAGATGTAGCCTCAACACATTGTGCTGCATCCCGGTAAGTTGCATTTCTTCTGTGCTGAAGATCATTCGCTAGATCAAACGCTGCTTTTGCATACTTACGAGATGCTTCATTAGAGCCGCCTTTAAGTTCAACCGATAAATAGGCTTCGATCATTCTCTTTGCATCTGTCTTACTTGGTGGAACACCGTCTAGTGAATAGTGGCGTTCTGAAACGTAGATTATCTGTGCCGAAGAGATAAGCGACTCCCTGCATATCAGACCGATAGCCTGGAACTGTTCTTCCGTATTTGCTTTTTGCAGCTGCTTTTTTGCCTCTTCAATGCTGGTATCAACTTTGACCCATTCATCTTTTTCGTCTACCACTTTAACCCCTCCATAGCTCGTAGGTCAGTTGCCCTACGCACCTGATAAATGAAAGTATTAGGAACATGGGCATCCAGACCTATTACTAACAAAATAACTTGTAAACCGCAATAATATATTAGGTTCGATTTCTATTTAAAGCAAATCTGCCTGTTTCTTATTTTCAGTTTCAGTCTTGGCTTTTTTGAAAGTTAAGCCACCTCGTGACAAGTCAGGGTAAACTGGCGTTTCTTTTCCTGACAACAAGCCCTCAATCGACAATACCTGTATCTTTGGAAATGCGCCGTGTGCTGGGGACTCATAAAAACCTGCACTGGTAGCTTCAACGATCATTGGTTTTGTTGGAGGAGCCAACGTCACGAACAATCCCAATTGAGCTTTCTCACGCTCAACCGTGTTTTTTAGGTCTGCTATCATTGTTCGTGTTACATTTTCACCGCCTTTGACAGATACAATAATTTTTTTCGCTTCACCTTTATCGTCCTGAAAATATATGATTCCGTCAATGCCGGTGTCTGCTCCCTTTTTCTTTCCCTTATAGGGCTGAGCATTTACTAAAGCACAAGCCCACCACTGAAACTCATACTTGTTTCGTTCAGCCAAGTCCTTTGCACCGTCAAAATCTTTTGGTGTTCCAAAGACTTCATAGGTGATGGAAGGAAATGCACTCTTGAGTCGTTTTTCAATAAGGCTGATAGCAAGATGTGTAATGTCAATTCCAATCCAATCGCGCCCCAGCTTCTGGGCAGCATGCACTGCTGTACCGCAACCACAAAACGGGTCAAGCACAAGATCGCCTGGGTTGCTACTGGAATTGATAACTCGTTCCAATAAGGCCAGTGGTTTTTGCGTGGGATAACCGAGTCGCTCACCTGCCTGTGCACCGATGGGTTCAATATCATCCCATAGACTTTGCACAGGCTTACCTTTCAATTCATCCAAAAAGCGTTTGCGCTGGATACGCCCATTCTTGTCTTTTGGAAAGTAAAGTCTTCCTTCTTCATCCCACTTTTCCATTTTTTCTCTGGAAATTGCCCAGCCGTTTTTTGGAGGTTTGTAACCCTTATATTCATATATCAGATTTGGGCGCAGGGCAGGATTAGCTAAGTTATCAAGACGATAACGCCTTCCTTTCTCATCGACATGCCTAAAAAATTTGTCAATGTATTCCTGGTATCTGTCTGCTTCAAAATTATACTGCGGATTAAGAGCAGACTTATAGGTTTTAGCATAAAAGAAGATACTATCTGTGCATACACCAAACTTATTTGAATGGTGAACATAACTGCTGCTTCCGGTGCGGCGTTTCCAAATTATTTCGTTGCGGAAGTTCTGCGGTCCGAAAACGGTATCCAATACGATTTTGAGATAGTGACTGGTAGTTGGGTCACAGTGTAAATAGAGACTCCCTGATGGCTTGAGAACGCGGCGCAACTCTACCAGCCGATTAGCCATCATCGTGAGATAAGCCATCACGTCGTTTTCGCCTAAAAAGTGGCGTAATGCTTGCATCGTTTCAGCTATGCTGGTATTCGACTGATGCAAAAGCTCAGCAAACTCCCGCTCTGCTTGGTCGCCCCAGTGCCACGTATCTTCAAAAGCTGTTATCTGCGCATCGGATACATGCCCCTTAGGTGTTTTGAATAACAAGTTGTAGGCACGCTTGCTGTTGAAAGGCGGGTCGAGATAAATCAAGTCCACACTTTCATCTTTGATATGTTCGCGCAAGATATTGAGGTTATCGCCAAAATATAGAGTACCCATATTCACCACCAAGTTCGCTCGTTTCGCGAGCGCATTTAACTATTGATTATTTGGTTTACGTATAACAATCTTTATCTGGCCTCGGCACCAGCCACAGACAGCCTACCATATCGTTCGCAAGATCCGTCTTGCCAGGTAGTCAATAGGCATTATAATCATTTATGCACCCTTGTCAACCTTTATAGAAAGGACAAAAATGTCTGTTCTACCGATTTACTGTCAGGTCACACCCGCCAAGGCGGGCAAGACCTGACAGAACCAGATACGCTAAAAGGGTGGGCAAAATTATTCTCAAATGTTTGTTTGCGTATTTAGAAAAATTCTTTATTTTGTCGAATATGATAAATGAGGTTGGCACAAAGATAACCGGTTGGTTTCTCAAGTCCATTGGTCGTTTGAAGCTTTCTGAGCAGAGATGGTTAATCATCCTCTCGGTGGTGGTTGGTGTGGGTGGAGGCTTTGGCGCTGTGATCTTTCGGTGGCTCATTGGAGCCTTCCATACGCTTTTCTTTGACTACGGCACGCTCCTTTTTTCTCAAATAACCTCTCACCCCAAATGGCTGATTCCTTTGATTCCCATGGCTGGCGGGCTTTTGGTTGCTCCTATCACCTATCGTCTGGCCAAAGAAGCTCGAGGACACGGCGTGCCAGAGGTGATGTTGGCGGTAGCCTTAAGAGGAGGGATTATTCGGCCTCTCATCGCCTTGGCAAAATCGGTCGCTTCCTCCATATGTATCGGTTCCGGTGGATCAGCCGGGAGGGAAGGTCCGATTGTGCAAATAGGATCTGCTATAGGTTCCACTGTGGGTCAGATGTTCAAGATGTCAGGAGAAAGGGTGAAAATATTAGTGGGCTGTGGAGCGGCGGCTGGGATATCGGCGACTTTCAATGCCCCTATAGCTGGAGTCCTTTTTGCATTGGAGATCATTTTAGGTGACTTTACCATACATGCCTTCAGCCCGGTGATCATCTCCTCGGTGGTAGCCACAGTCATCTCTCGTGCATTTTTGGGGAATTCTCCTGCATTTCTTGTCCCTCCTTACGACCTGGTGAGTGTCTGGGAGATGCCTATGTATATAGGCTTGGGACTGGTGGCGGGCATCTTTTCCGTTTTGTTTATAAAAGTTTTATACAAAAGCGAAGATATTTTCGAAGCCTTGAGGATTAACAACCTTCTGAAACCTGCTTTGGGTGGGTTAATATTAGGGATAATGGGCATTTTTTATCCTCAGATTTTTGGGGTAGGTTATGAGACTATCAGTTTTGCATTAAACGAGCAGATGGTAGTTTGGGTTTTACTTTTATTGGTGTTTATGAAAATAGCCGCTACTTCTTTGACCTTAGGCTCAGGTGGATCCGGGGGAATTTTTGCACCATCGCTTTTCATGGGTGCTGTGTTGGGAGGATTTTTTGGGAACGTGGTTCATCTTGCTTTCCCAGGAGTTACTGCCACCCCCGGCGCATATGCCTTAGTGGGAATGAGTGCGATGGTGGCGGGGACCACCCATGCCCCTATCACTGCTATGCTGATCATCTTTGAGATGACCGGGGATTATAGAATCATTCTCCCGGTGATGTTAGCTTCAGTTGTAAGTACCTCTCTAGCTAACCACCTTAAACGAGAATCGATATATACTTTGAAGTTGGTGCGCAGAGGTATAACCTTAAAGGCAGGAAAGGACAGGACTCTGCTGGAAGGCATCTTAGTTCAGGAGGTCATGACCACAAGCTGGCAAACTGTCCCTCAAAACATGCCCCTCTCCCAACTCCTGCGATTTGTAGAGCAGAGCCGGGAGAGCGTGTTTCCGGTGTTAAACCTGAAAGGTGAGTTGGAGGGCATCCTAACCCTCCAGGATATTCGCTCGGTGGTGACCAAAAGGGTGCTGGAGCATCTGGTGATCGTCAAGGACATCATGTCAACAAACGCGCCCACCATCACCCTGGATGAAAACATAGGTTCAGCCCTGTCCAAATTCGAGGTCAGAGATTTCGACGGATTGCCAGTGGTGGATAAACACAATCCCAAGAAACTTTTGGGGATCCTAAGAAGATCAGACATCATCTCCTTTTACAACAAAAGACTTTTAGAACAAGAGGTTTTGAAGAAAACCTAACTTCTTTCCGTCAAATTAAGTAAGATTTTAAAATTTCGTATCTTCTGGTTATCAATTACGGTTGGTTCTTCTTAAAAGCTCCAGAACCTAACTTAAGAGCGTGTCGAAAAACCATGAAAATGTCCATTATGTCATTCTGAACGAAGTGAAGAATCTAATGAATTCAACATTTTACAAAATTGGGTAGCGTTCATTTAACTGGGTCTATTTTGGGTTTTTGTGAATATTTGAGCCAATCTAAATTAGTTACATTTGCTCCTGCCAATTGCAGAGGTGGTTTGCCATTTTTATATTCATAGTTACTATCTGTGAATGGTTTAAAGCGATAATAAAGGGACCAAAGTTTAAGGAAGTTTTTAGCATTATCTCTGTTTTTGAAACCGTCAATTTGTTTAAGTTTGCGGTTGAGTTGTTTGACAATATTTTCAACAAAGTTGTTGTCTCGCGGTAAATCAGGATTATGAAAATGCGTAGTCAAAGTATGATAATGATTTTATAGTGATGTTATGATCATTTTTTGATATTTGACTTTAAACTGGTTTTTGATTTTTTTAAGTCTTAAAAATAGCTCTTCAGTTTTGTAGGTCAACCCCGCCAAAGGCGGGGTTGACCTACATGACTATTACGTCATGTCTGATTGTCACCATAATTAGTTGATAACCATAAGTTAGGTTCTGGTCTGGAATCTTTGCTTAAGGTGGCTGTCCTTATTATTTAATCCGTTTCATCTGTTTAATCCGTTGACCCTCTGTTTATCATATTTCTTTTGTCTGAACCTTTCTTTTTCGTATATTAAAAGTATGAAACTAAAGAAAGCTTCACTGATTTCAGTTTTCGTCTTCATCTGCATAGCGTTGGTACTTCTTGTCCGATTCAGCCTTACTCATTTATCTACAAAAATTTCGCCTAACTCCAACAAAGAGGCGTGTCTCAAAGTAGCTTACCGGCATCTGGAGAATAATGAACCTGAATCCGCCATCTACCCTCTTCTTTTGGCTATTCAGAAGGATGAAGATGACTTTCTGGCACATTTTCTTCTGGCGAAAGTATATCACTTGGCTCAGATTTATCATCTGGCTGAAAAAGAGTGTAAAACCAGTTTAAAGCTTAATCCTGAAAACCAGGAAGCTTTAGAGCTTTTGTGTCAGATCAAATTTGAACAGGGGAGGCTAAGCTGGAAAAACAAAAACCTGCAACAAGCCATCCCGGAGTTCAGGTTTGTTCTGAAAAAAAGTGAAGATCAAAAATTGATTGATAGCATCGCCCATCTTACCGGGGGCAGATTGAAAATCACCCGGCTAACCAATGATCTTTTCTGCGACGATGCTCCCAGTTTCTCTTCTGATGGCAAGCGGATCGTCTATCATTCCGACACCAGCTACTTTTTAGAAGATTACGGGCTTGAGAAAATCGAAGTAAAGAAAAGCAGGGTTTTTGTCGCGGATGCAGATGGCAAAAACAAGATATGTCTCTCCCCACAAGAAGGAAATGAACCTTCAGAGCGATTTGGCCGCTTTTCTCATGACGGGAGATTCATAGTCTATGAAAAAGAGAATTCCTCCCCTCATATAAGTGATACCATCTTCAACGCTGACCGGGATATCTTTATCAAGAATTCATACACCGGTGAGGTAAAAAGGCTCACCAATAACGATACTTATGACGGTCTTCCCAGTTTCTCCCCGGACGACAGCAAGATAATATTCGTCAGTGATCGAACTGGAAGGGGGAGCTCCATCTGCAGATTGAATATAAAGAGCAGGAAAACTGAAAGCATCTCTTTAAAAGAATCCTGGGAGGAGAAGATCGGATTGATCCGGCATTCCAGAGGGATGATTCTGCCTTATTGTCCCAGTTTCTCCCCTGATGGAAAACAGGTTCTTCTTCATGCTGGTTGGGAGAATAGAGGAGTATTCCTTTTACAGATAGACGGCAAAAATTGGAAGTGCCTTACCGATAGAAGAAACGATTGTTTCTTTCCTTCGTTTTCTTTTGACGGGAAAAGAATTGTCTTTGTTTCCGGCGACTCCGATGAGCAGGATCTATATATCATGGATGCGGACGGTTCCAACCAGATAAAGCTAACCCATGACGAAGGAACCAAAAGATACCCTTCCTTCTCGCCGGATGGGAAATCGATCATCTTCGCCGGAAAACGAAAAGGAGAACCGGATAATTACTTTGAGATATATCTTTTGCATTTGGACCAAACCATATCCAGGGAGAAGCTGAAAGAAAGGCTTTTAGAGCTTGAGGAGGCAAGTTCAGTCAAAGCCTTGGTTGGTAGAATCAACAGGAAAGAGTAATTAACCTCACCTCCTCTCCATTTTGAGGCTGTGTCATAGTGTCATTCTGAGGCGTTAGCCGAAGAATCTCGGTTTTGCAACTTATTGTAATTACGAGATTCTTCGCGTCGCTCAGAATGACAGAAGCAGGTTTTTGAGAATTGTGCCACAGTCTGTTTATAGAGAGGAAAACACGAGGACGCATCACGGAAAGAGGAGGAGGTGAGGTTGAGGGTAACTGATCAATGTGGAAACGCAAAAATATCGACATAAGAAATCAGATCCAGACCATCAGGGAAGCCCTATACGACATTCTGGAAATTCAAACCATCTATCACGGCAGGAGGGATATCTTCATCAAGGCTTTCCCTTATGTTGCCATCGTCAACTGGAAGGAGATGGTTAAAAGCAGGCTTTCGTCTCTGGGTTACTTTGTGGAGTTCGACCGACTTGATCCTACTGATTCGACCGGTCCGGTGGTGCTTCATATTGGAAAGCTGGAATATCTAAAAAAGACACAGATTCCCTGGACCAACATAATCTTATTTCTTTTGACTGTGATCACCACCTTACTTGCTGGCGCATATATGAATCAAGCCGATCCATTTTCTAATCCTCTCCTTATCTTAAAGGGCGCCTCATTTGCGGTTCCTCTGCTTTTGATTTTGACGTTTCACGAGTTCGGACATTATATCGAGTCGAGAATAAACGGGATCAAGGTGAGCCTGCCCTATTTTATTCCCGGTCCTACTCTGTTTGGAACTTTCGGAGCGGTGATCAGATCAAAATCTCCCTTCAGAACACGCCGGGATCTTCTGGATGTGGGAGCCGCAGGTCCCATCGCTGGGTTCGTGGTCGCTGTGATTGTTATCATTATCGGACTATCCCATTCGCAGATTGTAGAGGAGGTTTCAGGGGAGGGTCTGATTCTGGGGGAGTCGTTGATATTCAAGTTTCTTTCCTGGATGGTGTTGAAAGATGTTCCCGAAGGACACACCGTGCTTTTAAGCCCTGCTGCCTTTGCCGGTTGGGCAGGGATTTTGGTCACCATGCTCAATCTTTTGCCTATCGGACAGTTAGATGGTGGTCATATCATGTACGCTATTTTGGGGAAAAACCAGCGTAAGGTCGCCACGGTGGCAACCTTAGCTTTGATCCCCTTGGGATATTTTCTCTGGGTGGGATGGTTTGTGTGGGTGGCTTTGGTTTTGTTAATCAAAATCGGTCACCCGCCTACTTTGAACGACCAAGTCCCGTTAGATACCAAGCGGAAGGTGGTGGGCTGGATAGCAATGTTTATCTTTGTCCTCTCCTTCACCCCGGTGCCCATCAAATGAACCCACATCGGTTGAGACAAGCCCTGAACCGCATGGTTCAGGGCAAGCGTGAATGCTACATCCGTATGTCCTAAATCCCAGCATTTGGGGGGCTCGGACAATTACTAAGAGGAGCAGGAAACAGTTTACATCTTGTTATTCGTATGAATGTGCGTATGCACTCATACGAGCTTCGCATTGATTTTTTCTCCCACACTTGCTTTTGGCTTGACTTGAAATTCGTATGAATGCATACGCATCCCCCTTTAGCAAAGGGGGATTTCCCAAGTTTCAAATCCCCCCCCTTTTTCTAAAGGGGGGATGAATTATATGCTCCCCTTAATAACTCAAATGAGCTTTAGCCTGCACACCATCTTCGCCCAATTAGGCGGCTACATTCAGTGACTGTCGGGTCCCCGACCCGACAGTCGAGATACTGTTAAAATCATGCAGGAGTTCGCCGCCAGGTCAGTGGGATGCGTATGCTCGTATGAGTGCATACGCACATTCATACGAACCTGACGGACACAGAAAGGACTTTCTCGCACCTTGAAGGGTGCGGTTACCACATACCATGGTAGCCGCCCCGCCTCTGGCGGGGCGCACCATCTTCGCCCAAATGGACAACTATCTTGTCATTCGGCAGTTGCAGATCGGTTTACTTTCTATGGTCATTTGACTCAAATAAGATCCAGATGGACAAATGAACTTTGGTTTGCGCGAAAAAACTTTGTCACTGAATCTAAACTTTTTCATAATTACATCAAAATTTACTTGACAACAGGAATCAAAAAAGTAAACTTGGGAAAGGAAAACCAAATTCTATTTCAAGGAGGAGGTGAAATAGATGAAAAAGAGTGTGATTTGTTCTTTGATTTTAGCCTGCCTGGTTTTGCTTGTTGTCTTTACCAGTTGCAGTAAGGAGAAAGCCATGGAACAACTGATGGCTGATCCCCAAATGTCTCAGATGATCATGCAGAAGATCTGGGAAACTCCGGAAACCAAGGGGCAATTAGTTAAGATGGTGATGGACGATCCGGAAAGCATGAACCAGCTCAGGGAATCTCTGGTGGCGGACTCCACCAAGGCAGCTATGATGCTGAACATGATGCTGGCAAACGAAGATCTGGAAGGAATGATAAAAGAGAAAACTGCGGATTTGCATAAGAAGAGAAGAAAATAACCATTGGGGGCTTCCTCTGAACCAGGCAGTCCAGGGCTTGTATCTTGTCAACGTAAGCCAGCATCCAGCATGAGTTGGACGCTGGCTTTTTTTCTATGGCAGGCATTGTCCGCAGGATCCGTAGGAAAAGTTTTGATCGTAGGAATTTTAAGAAATGCTTTTGTTATTCCTCTCGAACACAATCCCGGCGTTTATTCCGAAAACCAAGCCTTTAGGTGATGCAGGTAGTGTTAAGGTTCCGGGAACAACTTTGCGTGCGGCTTTAACCTTTTGATTACAATTTACTAAGAGGAGCAGGAAACAGTTCACATCTTATTATTCGTATGAATGTGCGTATGCACTCATACGAGCTTCGCATTGATTTTTTTCTCCCACACCTGTTTTGGGCTTGGCTTGAAATTCGTATGAATGCATACGCATCCCCCTTTAGTAAAGGGGGATTTTCCAAGTTTCAAATGCGTATGCTCGTATGAGTGCATACGCACATTCATACGAATCCCCCCTTCCCCCCATTTCTTTAGGGGGGATGTAAACAATTATATGCTCCCCTTAGTAATTACAAATTCTTTCGTTTACTAACCTGTAACAAATCTTTCCGCAACTTCGCCTGAAATTTAAGTTTCAGCAGAGGCCGTTTGGTTACCAATGAACTTAAACAACCAATGCACCCCGTTATGACTCCAAAACCGGAAACTATATGATCAAGCAGACTGAGGGGGAGTGCCTTCAATAGAAAGTCCATCCCCCTTTTCTTTCGGAAAAAACGAAAGAGAGGGTAGTTTATAATCAGGTAAGCCAGAGCAGAGAGAATGGTCAGGACAAAGAATATCTTAAAGAAAGGCGAAAGAATCAGCGAGAAAAGGAAAAAAAGGGAGATGAAGACAGAGATTATGAAAGCCGGGTAAATATTGGCGATCCTTAGCTTTTTGATCACCTGCGGGACCATCTTCTTTTCAACAACTAACTGGAACCAACCCTTGCTTCTGTTATAGTCATTGAGCAAAAGGCCCCAGAGGGTATATGGTTTAAGATGTTCCCCTTGTAGCCCTTTGTCTAAAAGGATACTTTGTCCGATTTCCTTTAGTCGTCTTCCGAACTCTAAGTCTCCTCCACCGGTTTTGGTCTGGAAGGTGGCATCAAATCCTTTCAGCCCAAAAAAAACCTCCCTTTTGACCGCCCCAATTCCTGAAATGAACCAATCAAAATTTTCTGGAGAATTGGTATAACTGTAATACATCCAGAGATTCTTATACCAGGTAGCCAGCTTCTTGGTGTTTGTCTTAAAACCACAAATGCCTGAGATGGCGGCATAGTGATTTTCAGAAAATTGGTTGTGGATTCTATGGAGAGCATCCGGCTGAATGACCATGTCACAGTCAACAAATACAAGAATGTCACCGGTTGCCAACTCGGCTCCTTTATTCCTTGCAAACCAAGATCCGGATGGCTGGCTCAGCCTGATTGGTTTGAACCCGTATGATCTAACCAACTCTGAGCAATCCTCTTCCGAACAGTCATCAACCACAACAACTTCAAACCCAGAGAAGTTCGACCGCTTAAGAGCACCTAAACATTGCCTTAAAGTGTCGATACCATCCCGTACCGGTATGATAACTGAGATATGCACTTCTTTCCTCCAAGGATAGCCAAATCAATCTGCTCACAATATAATTCAATCTCTCCCTTGAGTCAAGGTATTTTCCCATGAAAAAAGCTGCCAACTGATAATCTATGCATTGATCAAAAGGTTAAATAACCAAATGGGAAGATTACCCCTTGCCCCAAAAAACAATTTTACACAGAGGTCTCTGAAAAAGTGCAGAAATCGGGCGGGCTAAGATCCCGCCCTACGTGCTCGGGTATTGAATAACAATGATTTAGCCCGCGTAGGCGGGGTTCATCCTGAAGGGATTCACCCTGAAGGGCTCCCAGCCCCGCAAGAACGACTTTTTCAGACTTTCACACAAAATCTTGACACTACCTTATTGCTTCTATTGTAAAAATTCTCCTTCAGGAAACATTGCTTCTTAGCCTGGATTTGGCTTGACCAGCCTTCGGGTGATACATATCTTAAATAAAAATCTGGCTTTTTTGTCAACCTACGCGCAGATCCAGATGCGATCTCAGGATTTTAAGATTTCTTTTGGCATAAAGCCTTGACTGCGTAAAAACCAGCTATTGAACATAAGCTTACATTAAGCGATACTTTTGAAGAAGATTCAAAATGAAAAAAGCTGAAACAAAAAAGTCCCAGCCACCAAACCTCGTCTCGGATAAGACGTTCACCTACCTCTTCTTGCCTGTTTTATTGTTATTGGTAATAGCTCACCTCCTGTCAACATATTGGCGGACACCTTTTCTGTGGGGGATTCACCACCTGTATTTCTTCCCCGGATGGGTGGGATGGGCCTTAACCATTGTGATCATAGGTCTCTTCGTCCCTACAGTTAACAGTTTCATGCTAAAGTTCTTCCAATCGGTTTTCAGTGCTTTAGAGAAGATTTTTGCAAAAATCAGAAAATATCCGTTTTTTGCAATAGTTAGCCTTCTTTCCATACCCTTATTTTGGTCTCTGAGAACGAAACTTTTTTTGCTGGGGGATGGATATTTCATACTGGAGAGACTATCTGGCGGAAGGATCATGCCCACCGAATGGTTGGATGGAACTATTCATCTGGAATTCTATAGGATTCTATCTATGATTTCTCCTGATATAGATCCATCTTTTTCTTATTCCATCCCAAGCGTAGTGTGCGGAGGGATATTCGTCTTCTTGATTTTGACTCTATCTGATCTGTTAGGGAAAACTAAGTTTCAAAAAGTTCTAATCTTTTCGGTCCTTCTCACCTTAGGCTCGATTGAGCTTTTCTTTGGATATGTGGAAAGTTATACCATCCTTTTGGTGAGTCTAACTCTATTCATATTATTTTCAGTTCGCTACCTTCAAGGCAGGGCAAGCATAATTTTCTCCCTCCTGGCTCTGATTTTAAGTATCGGTCTTCATATCTCTGCCGTAGTTTTCGTCCCCTCGTTTTTCTATGTTGTTCTTTGGAAATGGCGAAGTGGAAGGAAAAAATTACTTGATATTTTCACCCTCTTATCTGTTCTGGGATGTTTGGGGATGATCTGCTTCGTAATCTGGAAGGTCTTCTTTCTAAAAGGTGAAGGCGGTGGATTCAGCCGATTCCATCCTCTGCTCCCCTCAGCAAGAACCGATTTCACCCTGTTTTGTGGAGCTCACATTGGGGAATTCGCCAATCAGCTTCTTCTGATCTCTCCGGTGGGGACGCTCTTGTTTTTGTTTTTCCTTTTCTACACCTTAAAATTAAAATCTTTCAAAGATCCGATTCTGAATTTTCTTTTGATCTCCAGCCTTTTGAGTTTGCTTCTTGTTTTTATCTATAACTGCCACTGGGGGAGTTTTGATTGGGATTTGATGTCGTTTCCTGGGATCTTCTTCACCCTCTTTGGGATTCTCCTGTTCGTGAAATGGGGAAGTGAGTGGAAAGAATTCAAAAACTACGGACTGATTCTGATAGCGGTCAGTTTTTTTCATACGGTTCCCTGGATACTGGTAAATGCCGACAGACAGAGGAGCGTGGATCGGTATGTTCTCACTGCTGAGAATGATCGGCATCTTCTGTGCGCCCGGGGTGGGGGGATGTGGAGGGTAGCAAGGGTGGTGGGTCACGCTGGGTTCACGGAGAAGGCGGAGGAGATACTTAAACGAGGTATAAAGAGAAATCCAGAGGAGTTAGGATGCTATTCCTATCTGGCGAAAATCCTTTGTAATCAGGAAAGATATGATGAGGCGATATTCTACCTGGAAAGAGGACTCCAACTGAAACCTCACAGCACGGCACTTCGCTTTAGCCTGGGTCAAACCTATTTAAGGAAAGAAAACCTGCAAAAGGCCATATTTCATCTGGAGAAGATAAAAGAGGAACATGGCAACGACTCTGTTTTTGTGATTAACCTATCCAAAGCCTATCTGAAGACCCAAAGACCGGAGTATGCTAAAAATATCCTGCAGGATTTTCTTGTCAAAAACCAGGAATCTGCAACGATGCGGGGGCTATTGGGCATAAGCTTTTTTCTGCTAAGGGATTTTTCCAACGCAAAAAAGGAGTGGGAGAAGGCGCTGAAATTGAATCCAGATGAGCCCCATGCCAAAACAGGATTAGAAGAACTGAGAAAAATCACGGAAGAGTAAAATGTAGCGGAGACCTTTAGGTCTCCACATTTGGCATAACCCCTTTAATCCCTCCTTGTCAGGGGGGGATACTTTTTTTGTCCCCCTGACAAAGAGGACATCGAAGATCCATAGGATCGAAGATCCATAGGATTGAAAATCCATAGGAACAGAGGGTTGGTTTTTTGTCCCCCTGACAAGGGGTTCACCCTGAAGGGGAAACAGGGGGGTTGAGGATGTGAGTTTTTGTAGACTCGAGTTCAAATGCGTATGCATTGATATGAATCTCGTTGGACATTCCCCAATAGAGGTCTCTGAAAAAGTGCAGAAATCGGGCGGGCTAAGATCCCGCCCTACGCGCTCGGGTATTGAATAACAATGATTTAGCCCGCGTAGACGGGGCTCCCAGCCCCGCAAGAACGACTTTTTCAGAGCTCTCCAAAAAGTTTGTAGTTTGTAGGTCAGGAGCCCCGTGCTCCTGACACTATTTGTTTTATTATACCTCACCCCCTAAATCCCAATAGTGTTGCGTTAAAAAGGACTTTCTTTTAAGATTTGTATTAGTATGATAGAAGTTAACAAGCAAGACCAAAAACAAACCTTAAGGAGGAAGTCCATATGTCCAATAATATTAAACTTTTC